>Ga0315555_1000267_pt1 | contig 35545 bp, 26 predicted proteins | sample SalMarSW160380MG_FD_202113 | JGI IMG/M metagenome (GOLD analysis project Ga0315555, IMG submission 202113) | Salt marsh sediment microbial communities from the Plum Island Ecosystem LTER, Massachusetts, United States - Salt Marsh Sediment SW1603-80 ... | reverse complement strand
GTACCTCTGATCGCCGATCGAGCCGTGGTCCTGAGCGAGGACGGACGGGTGGCAGGAGACGGCCTGGCGGCGGCCATCCTGGCGGACACGGCACTGCTCCTGAGAGCGAATCTGATCCATGAGCACCGCCACCGCCACGGCCGCCTGGTCCACTCGCACCCGCATCCGATCGATCAGACACGCCATCGCCACCCTCCTGGGGGAGCCTGATCTGCGGCAATTGGGGGATGCCGGGTGGGCCACCCCTGTACGCCGGATGGGTACTGGTGTTCCGGGAATGAGTCCCGAGAATGGGCAGTGTCATGGAGAGCCGTCGCTCAGCCGATGGGCAAGTGCGGCCGCCCGATGCGCCGGGACCGGGCGGGGCGGGATTCGGCGCCCCGTCTTCGGCGGAGACCGCCCCGGCAGGCGTCGAAACCGAGCTGGCGGCAAGCGGGCGGCTGCTGGACGAGGCGCTGGCGGGGATCGAGCTGGTCCTGGAGGCCGACGGAGTCGCCTTCTGGCGTGAGGAGGCCGATCGCAGCCTGGTCTTGGCGGCCCACCGGTCCATCTCCAGCGAGATGCTGTCGGCTTTGGATCGCCAGGTGGTGGGCCCGCTGCAATCGATCATGCGTCGCTGGCCGGACAGCCCTCTGGTGGCGATCCCGCTCGAAGACCCGTCCAACCCCCTTGCCGAGGAGATCCGGGCGCTGGTCGAGAGCGAGGGGATCGCCGGCCTGGCCGGCGTGCCGTGCCGCACTCACGGGGAGATGCTGGGGATGTTGTGTATCGCGCACAAGCGACCTCATCCCTGGACGGTGCGTGAGCTAGGCCTGGCCACGGGCTTCGCCGGCCAGCTGGCAACGGCCCAGGAGAACTCACGCCTGTTCGCCTCGGTTCGCTCCATGGCCAGCCGCCTGACTGCGATCCACGAACTGAGCCTGCGCCTGGCGCAGCTGCGCGAGTCCGAGGCTGTCGAGGAGACGATCGTGGCCGAGGCCGGCCGGCTGGTCGAGTGCGATACGGTGCGGGTCTTCAGGCAAGACCCGGAGGACGGCGTGCTCCGGGTCGTGGCGGCTTCGTGCGGGACGGGCGATACACAGCGGCCGGCGGCCCGGCAGACGGACGCCGGCCCGGACGGGGTCCTGGCCGCTTCGGTGGCGAAGCGAAACGAAGGGGTGATCGTACCCGACGCCCAGGCCCCCGATGGCTGCCCGCCGAGCATGGCGGAGGGCGCGTGGTCGCTGCTGATGGTGCCCATGTCGTATGGAGACGAGGTCCACGGCGTTCTCGCTGTCTCTCGAGCGGTCCCAAACGCGTACGGGCTCCAGGACGAGCAGGCCCTCTCGATCTTCGGGCGATACGCGGCCCAGGCGATCGTCAACGCGGCCAACATCGCTCGCCTGGAGAGCCAGCGAGTACGGCTCGAGCGCCAGGTCGCGGGCGAGCGGCGCCTGCTGGGAGTCAGCGAGCAGCTGGTCTCACAGCTCGATCCGCGCCTCGTCCTCGAGCAGATCGCCGAGACGATAGGCATGGTCGTCCACTACGACCGGCTGACGATCTACCACCGCGGCCGTGACGGCGGCGCGATCGAGGCTGTGCTGTCGCGCGCTCACTCGGGAGAGGACGACGCACCCCAGGCCGCCTGGCTGCCACGCGAGGAGAGCCTCACCAAGCAGGTCATGGACAGCGGCGAGGCTGTCCGCCGCAACAACGCCGCGGAGTCTGACCCGGCGTCAGGGCCGGGGGCAGAGGAGCGGCCGTCAGGGGACGGCAGCCTGCCCGAACAGAACATCATCGTCGTGCCCCTGCGGATCCAGGGCGAGGTCGTCGGCTCGCTGAACCTGATCCGAGTTGGCGGGCCGGAAGCGCGCTTCTCCGAGCCGGAGTTCGAGCTGAGCAAGCTGTTCGCGGGTCAAGCTTCGATTGCCCTCCAGAACGCGGAGGCCCATTTCACGGTTTCGACACGGGCCGATCTCGATCCACTCACCGGTCTTCGCCACCATGGCACCTTCCAGCGTGACGTGGACACCCTTGTCGAAGCCGGCGAGGCATTCTCGCTGGTGATGATGGACCTCGACTTCTTCAAGGCCTTCAACGACACGTACGGCCACCCGGCTGGCGACGCCTTGCTGCAGGCCGTGGCCCTGGCCGTCGTGGGCGGCATCCGCCAGAACGACCGGGCCTATCGCTACGGCGGGGACGAGTTCGCCTTGCTCCTCATAGGCGCCAGCCGCGGCCAGGCCGAGGAAGTGGCTGCCCGGATCCAGGCGGCCATTCGAGAGGCTGCCGCCGAGTCGTCCGCGGGCGCAATCGGCATGCCGTACGGGGCCTCCGCCGGCGTTGCCTGCTGGCCGCCCGACGGCGCGACCAAGACCGAGCTGGTGCAGGCGGCCGACACCGCTCTCTACGAGGCCAAGCGTCGCCGGGGTGAAGGCCCGAGCGATGTGGACGGTGGCGTGGCGTCGCTCCTCTCGGAGGCCATTCTGGACGCGGCCCGCGACCTTCTGGCTGCGCGGACTGCCCAGGCAGTGGCCAGGAGCGTGCTTCGGCATGGGGCAGCGATCGTTGGGTCCCGGGATGGGCTGGTGGCGATGCCACACAAGGGATCGGGCGGCAACGGCCGCCGCCGGCGCCGCGACGACGAGATGCGGCTCGTCGTTGGCTCGGGCCGCTACCATGAGGCAACCCAGCCGATCAAGCGTGGCCAGGGCTTCTGGGGACGGCTGTGGGCGAGCGGCAGGGCCCTAGCTGAGGATGAGTCCGACAGCGGCATGATGGTAGGGGCGCCGATGGCGGCGGGAGGCGTCGTCTGGGGCGTAGTCGGCTTCGCCCTGGGGCCGGGCGTGGTCGTCTCCCCCGAGCGCCTGCGGATCCTGGATCACCTCGCGACGCTGGCCGGAGCGGCCGCTCAGCGACATGCGCGGGCCCCCGCGGGAGCCGCCGCGGGGGCCGCGGGGACCTCTGTTCGCGCCTGATGGCGCCACCGCCAGCGGGATGAGCCGCTGCCTCTATACTCAGCGCATGCGTCGCATGGTCTGCATCTGCGCTCTGATGAGAAGGCTGCTGGGGCAGGGGTATGTCTGGACGGCACGGCCGCTTCCTCGCCCCACCCCGATAGAGTGGCAGGTGCCCGCTGGCGGCACTGGCGGGACTCTGCCGGCCTGGTGGGTGGGCTCGTGACCTACGCGTGGGGCTCGCCCCCCGCGCCTGTGGCGCGGCACCGGGTCTGCCTTGCCGCGGCGGTCGCCCTGCTGGCCTGCGCCGTCGCTTCGGCGGCCGCGCTGGGTATGAGTTCCTCGAATGAGAATGGCGGGCGGCCCGATTCGGGCGCTTCGAGCGGCGCGCTGCGCATTCTCGGTCCGTCCGCATCGTCCTTCGATCCAGCTGCCCAGAGCGATTCGGGCAGCGCCCAGATCATTTCGCAGGTCTTTGAGTCTCTGACAGCCGTCGACCCTGCCGGGCACGTCCAACCCGCCCTGGCCGAATCCTGGCGCACGGAGCGCGATGGGCAGCGGGTGGTGTTCCAGCTCCGGCCCGGGCTCAAGTTCTCGGACGGGCGCGACCTGACCGCTCAGGACGTGGTCTCGAGCTGGATGCGGGTGCTCGATCCGGCGCGCCCAAGCCAGCTTGCGTCGCTGCTCGATGGGGTCGTGGGGGCACGCGCCTACCGCGAAGGGAAGGGCGACAAGGCCGGCGTTGGCTTCGCCACGAGCGGGGACAGGGAGGTGGCCGTGGACCTGATCCACCCGGCCTCCGACTTCCCGGCTATCGCCTCGAGCCCGACTCTGGCAGTCGTTCCGCCCGACATCGACACTCGACCGGCCGTGCTGCGCGCCGGTAGCTTCGTCGGCTCGGGCGCCTACACCCTGACTGCCGAGACGGACGAGGAAACGACCCTGCTCGCGAACAGCCTCTACTGGGCCGGCCCGCCTGCCATCAAGACCATCCATGTCATGCACACGACCGGCGGCAACAGCCCGGTGAGCGAGTTCGAGATCGGCAACCTGGACTACACGCCGATCAGTCCCTGGGATGCGATGTGGATCATCTACGACGACTATCTGGGCCCCTCGCTGCGGGTGGAGCCATCCGCGTCGGTGGACTACTACGCCTTCGACACCACCAAGCCCCCGTTCGATGACGTTCACGTCCGCCGCGCGTTCCAGATGGGCATCAACTGGCGGCGCATGGTCAGCCTCCAGGGCAACCCGCTGCAGACCGCAGCGACCAGCCTCGTCCCGCCGGGCCTGCCGGGACGAAGCGACCTGGACTTCGGGCCGCAGTTCGACCTGGAGAAGGCGCAGGCCGAGCTGGCCGCAGCCGGCTACCCCGACGGCGTCGGCTTCCCCAGGGTGACCCTCGTGACCGGGGGAGCCGGCCTGGACGCCGGGATCATCGCCCAACTGCACGACAACCTGGGCATCGACATCGACTACGCGATCCTCGATGGCGACTACTACTACGACAGCATCATCGAGGAGTCGCCGGCCATGTTCTACATGGGCTGGGTAGCGGACTATCCCGGCGCAAACGACTTCCTGGGCATCTTGCTCGGCACCGGGGTGACCTACAACGTCGGCCACTGGAGCGACGCGGCATTCGACGCGGCGATCGAAGAGGCGCTCGGGGCCGCCGACCCGGCTGAGGCGCAGGAGGCGTTCGATCGAGCGCAGGCGATCGTCAAGGACGAGGCGCCCGCCATCCCGGTGCAGTACGGGGCGGGCTACGCTCTGGCCGCGCCCGGCCTGTTGGGCGCGCTGCCGAACGCGCAGGGGCTGATCCGCTATGCCGGGCTGGCCTGGGAGGCCGACCAGTGAGAGGCATTCCGCTGGGCCGCCGGCTGCGAGTGGCGCTTGTGGCCGCCTGTGTCGTGGGCCTGAGTCTGACGTGGGCCGTGCCGGCTGCCGCTGCCTCGGTCACATTCGGGACGCCGACGGCCACCTCCGTGTTCGGCAAGGGCATCACCTTCAAGCAGCCCTACAGCGGTGGCGGAAGCTTCAAGGAAGTCGACATCGTCATCGCCTACCCGGGCAGCCTCGGGCCGTCCCTGGTGAAGCTCGACAGCCCTGGGCCTGGAGCCTTCACCCACGACATCGTGACCTCGGAGGGCCAGCTGGCGGCCAACACGAAGCTGACCGCAAAGTTCCGGGTCGTCTTCGCGGATGGCAGCCTCCAGGAGGGACCGGAGGTCGAGGTCACCTATGCCGACACGCGCTTCAAGTGGAAGACCAAGATCGGGCCCGTCGTCCGCCTGCACTGGTACGAGGGATCTGATGGCTTCGCCGACACGCTGCTAGGCTTCGCCCAGGACGGCGTCGACAACGCCAGGGCGTTCATGGGCGCGGGCCACCAGGCGCCGATCGACTTCTTCGTCTACGCCGACGAGCAGCCTTTCTACGACGCCATGGGAGGCGGGATCCGCGAGAATGTGGGTGGACTTGCCATCCCCGAGACGCGGACTCTCTTCGCCCTGGCCGGACCAGGGGAGACCACCTATGCCCAGACCGCAGTCCCACACGAGATCACCCACGTGGTCTTTGACGAGGTCACCGGCAACCCGTATCACTACCCGCCCCACTGGCTCAACGAGGCAATCGCGGTCTACGTCTCGGAGGGCTACGGCAACTCGGACAGGGCCCAGGTCAACAATGCCGCCCAGGACGGCACGTTGATGCCTCTGGCCGCGCTTGGCGGCCAGTTCCCCACGAGCCGCGACAGGTTCTTCCTGGCCTATGCGGAGTCCGTCTCGGCAATCGACTTCTTCATCAAGACATACGGCCAGTCGGCGGTGAACGATCTGCTGAAGGCGTTCGGCGACGGCGCGTCCGACGACGAAGCCTTCATCGCGGCTACGGGCGCGGATATGGCCGCCTTCGACCGGGCGTGGATGGAATCGGTTGGTGCCGAGCCCGGCAGCTCCTTCGGGCCCCAGCCCGCTCCCAGCGGTCCGCTGCCGCCCGGGTGGACGGCAGGCGGCGGGACAGTCGCGACGGCGCCCCCTTCCTCAGTGACCTCGTCGGAGCCCGGCCCGACGCAGGAGCCGGGCGGCGAGTCGGACGGATCCCCGGGATGGCTACTGCCTCTGATGGCTGTCACGCTCGTCGGGGCCGGCGTGGCAGTGGGAGCCGCGTGGGCTCTGATGATGCGACGGGACCGGCCGGCGCCCCCGGTCTGAGTCTCGGCCTCGATCAGCCGGCATGGGTCCGTCGGTGTCTGGTAGTCTGAGCCGCCGTTCTGCGGACGGTGGCGTGCTGGTCGGTCGCGGGCGTTGGTAGTGAGAAACGCTGAGTCGGGTGTAGTCGAGTTCCTGCTCGGGGACGTTGTCCGGCTGCGCCGCGTGCATCCCTGCGGGGGCACGGACTGGCTTATCGACAGATTGGGAGCTGATATCGGGTTGCGCTGCCTTACGTGCCAGCGACATGTGCTGATAGAGAGGCGAGTACTTGAACGGCGTATCGCTGCCTTCGTGAGCAGGGGCGATCCGAGCTTGAGCGGAGCGGTTGCGCCCGATCGAGAGGGGCCCAGGTGAGCCCAGCCACGGCCGGCACCGGGCGGACGCAACGACACGTCCGGCCCGCATCGAAGCACGCCTCGGGCGCCGAAGCGGCCCAGCCGAGCGGGATGGCAGTCCTGCACAACAGGCCGTTCCTGCTGCTGTGGCTGGCCCAGGTAGCGACTCAGGTTGGCGGCAGCACCGTCACCTACGGCCTGACGATTCTGATCAGCACCAGGTATGCCTCGGCCTCCGCCGTGGGTGTCTTGCTGCTGAGCTTCCTCCTGCCGGCGATCCTGTTCTCGGCGATCGCCGGCGTCTTCGTCGACATGGTCGACAAGCGCCAGGTGCTGGTCGTCACCAACATCATGCGAGGCCTGGCGTTCGTGGCGATCGTCTTCGCCGGTGACAACCTTCTTGGGCTGTACCTGCTGATGATCTTCGTGGCCACGGTCACGACCTTCTTCGGGCCGGCGGAGGCGTCGATGATTCCCTTTCTGGTGCCGCGCAACCAGCTCCTGGCGGCCAACGGCCTGTTCACCCTGACGACCAACATGGCCTTCGCCGCCGGGTTCGCGCTCGCCGGGCCATTGATCATCGCCCTGGCCAATACCCAGACCTTGATCCTGCTGGTGGCCATGCTGTACTTCGTGGCGGCGGTCTTCTGCTGGACGCTGCCGGCGTCGCCCCCCGCCGAGGATTCGGCCACCGCGGAGAGGGCGGTCGCGGGCGCCGAGCGGGCTGTGAAGGCCATGGTGGCGGATCTCTCGGAGGGCATCACCTACATCCGGGCCCACCACAACGTCGGTTGGTCGCTCTCGTTCCTGGGGATCACGGGCGGCCTGGTCGGGATCCTGGCCATCTTGGGCCCCGGCTTCGCCCAGAGCGCGCTGGCATTGGGCGAGAAGGACTTCATGATCGTCGTGTTGCCCCTGGGCATGGGTATCGTGAGCGGGATCATCTGTCTCAACGCCTTCGGCAGGTACGTGCCACGGCGGCGGGCCATCGAGGCCGGGATGATCTCGATGGGCGTGCTGCTGGCCATCCTGTCCTTCGCGGGCCCCATCTCCCACTTCCTGGAGGCGAACGTCGCGACCCAGATCCGGGAGGTGAGTCGCGTCGCCTCGGTGCTGTCGCTGGTGATCGCCCTGGCCTTCGCCGTGGGCCTGGCCTTCGCGGTGGTCTCCATCTCGTCGCAGACCCAGCTTCAGGAAGACCTGCCTGAGGACGTGCGCGGCCGGGTCTTCGGCGTGCTGAACATGCTGGTCTCGATCGCCAGCCTGGCCCCGATCATCATCGTGGCGCCGATCGCCGATATCGTCGGCCGAGACCCGGTGATCCTCACCGTCGGCATCATGGTGGCGCTGATCGGGGCGATCAGCGTGGTCCGTCGCGGGCCGCTCGCCAGGACCGACCTGGCGACCAAGGCCGGGACTGAGGCCGGCGTGCCCGTGAGCGCGGTTCAGAGGGGCGCAGCCCCGGCGGAGCTGACCGGTGGGGCGATCCTCGCCGTCCTCAGCTCGGAAGACGGCGACGAGGGGCGATGAATCGGCCGGCCAAGCCGGGCGTCGACTGCGACCCGGCAGGGGGGCGCATCGAAGCGGGGGGCACCCCGGACGCGTGGCGGGCGGCTGCCCTCGCGATCCTGGGGGGCGGGGCACTGGCCGGGTATCTCGCTGGACGCAGCAGGCTCGGTGGTGCTGTGACCGCCCTGACGGCCGGCGTAGCGCTGGGCTGCGCGGTCCCGATCGCGCTTGCCGGTCGAAGGCCGCCGATCACGCCTGAGGGAGCGGCAGACGCGCTGCGCCGGACGGCTGCGCCCCCGACGTTCACCGTGCTGGTGGGCGCTCGCGACGAGGCCGGGGTCCTGCCGGCGCTGGTTGCCGATGTCGCGCGGCAGGACTACCGGGACGAGGACGGACGGCCTCGCTTCGAGCTGGTAGTGGTTGACGATCGCTCATCCGACGGCAGCGGCGAGGTTGTGGTGAGAGCAGCTCGCGAGGCCGGCGTCGAGGCGGCGACGCGCGTGATCCGGCGCGAGGGAGCGCATCTCCCGGACGGAAAGGGAGCGGCCCTGACCGCGGCTCAGCCCGACCTGTGCCGGGGCGACGTGGTGGTCGTGCTGGACGCGGACGCCCGGATCGAGCCCTGGTTTCTGAGACGGGCCGCTGGCTACTTCGCGGCGGGTGCCAGGGCGGTGACGGCGCGCCGCATGATCCTGGACGCGGGATCGAGCTGGTTGGCCGGGGCCCAGGCAGACGAGCAGACTCTCGACGGGGAGATCAACCGCGGCCGCTGGGCCATGGGGGGCTGCTCGGAGTTCCGCGGCAACGGCATCATGGTCAAACGAGATCTGCTGGCGGAGGTGGGTGGCTGGCGGGCGGAGGCGCTCACGGAGGACATCGACCTGTCGAGCCGCATCGCGGCCGGTGCCGGGGAACGTGTCGCCTGGGCGGTGGACGTTGAGGTCTGGGAAGAGCCCGTGAGGTCCGTCGAGGACCTGTGGCGGCAGCGACTGCGCTGGGCCGAGGGGGCTTTCCGCCGGCTGTTCGATCACGGGCAGGCAGTCGTCTCGAGCCGGCGCCTGTCCGTTCGCTCGCGGCTGGATTTCGCGGCCTATGTGGGCCAGCTGGCGGTCCCCACCGTCGTCGTTGGGGCTGCTGCGGCCGCGGCCGCGGCCGGGGGCCGGAGACGGCCTCTTGTGGCTGTCCTGGGGGGATACCTGGGCGTGAGCGCCGCGCTGGGCTGGGATTCGCTGCGCTGGAGCCACGACGGGGAGGGGATGCCGCCGGTGGGTCGGGCGAGGCTGTGGCGGGCGCTGCGGGTGGCGCTGTTCAGCGGGCTCTGGCTGCTTGCCGTTCCGGGTGCCTTGCTGAGGCTGGTAGTCGGTGGCCGCGTCCGCTACCACAAGATGGAGCACGGCAACTCGGACGATAGCAGCAGCCGAGGCGGACGCACGAGGCACGTCTAGGGCCAGATAAGCCGCAGATAAGCGGCCGGGGGTACGGTTGGCTCGTCCAGATGGCGTGGCCGCCAACCGAGTTGGACGTGGGGGCGGCCACACATCCTCTCGTCGGCCTTGCGAGGCGAATCCAGGAGGGAGGGGGAGAGCTGACCGAGGTTAGGCGGCCAGGGCGCCGCCGGGCATCGGCCTGACCGTCGAGGGGCCGGCTCACGCGATCGTACCCGCCGCAGGCATCCGCCCGCCGGATGGGAGGAGATCGATGAAGCGAGCCGCGACCTTTGCGGCCTCGCTGGCGCTGGCAGTCTCGCTATCGGGCGCTGCTGCCGCACCGGCGGCCGCCTACACGGCTCATGTCTGGTCGAATGCGAACGCCTTTGCCAGGCAATGCTTGGGGTTTACGGACAACTACCCCAGGCTCCACTACAACCTCAACGTAAGCCAGCTGGCGAAGCTGGGCTTCAGCCCGGTCCAGGGGGCGCTCGGGGCCGGGTTCACCGGGAGCGCGTTCCTGAGCAACGTCTTCAGCGACTACGCGGTCTACGTCCACAGCCACGGCGACAACTACTGGGCCAGGTCGGGTGCGCCCAAGGTCGACTCGGGTTTCATGCAGGACCCTGGCGTGGGCGACTGCAACAGATCGAGCGACATCGTCCGATCGAGCGCCATCAAGGCCAAGACTCAGGGCACGACATACAACATCGTGATCATGTCCACCTGCATGCTCGGCTCGTCGTCGAGCACCATGCCCGCCGCGTTCCAGATCGAGAAGACGAGGATCTCGACCGATCCTGAGTTCTACCTCGGCTATCCGGTCCACGCCTGGGACAGCGCGAGCTATCGCTTCGAGAGCGCCTTCTGGAGCTACGTCAACGGCGGAATCGGCACCCGGACGCTGTCGCAGGCGTTTGCCTACGCCAGCGCCCTGGGCGGGTACCCGGGCGTCAGCGCCAGCGAGCCGTTCAAGGCCAGCTGGTGGGGGAATCCCAACTACGTCGGCAAGCCGACTCAACCCGCCCTGGAGTGTCCGGTATGTCAGTGAGCATCGTTCGCACAGGACTGAAGGCTGTCGGCCTGGCGGGAGCGATCGCGGCGGCCGTGGTCGTCACGAGCGGCCTGGCGGCGGCAGCGCGGCCGGCCGGTGAGCTACCCGACGTCGGCCGTGGGCCGGCGAGGGTGGAGGTTGCCCTTTCGGGGGACGCCGAAGCTCGGCTCCTGGCCAGGCACGGCCAGGTCAGGGATGCCCTCGGTTTCCCGACGGGGAAGAATCGGGGCGCATGGCATGTCAAGGATGGCTTCAACCACACTGAGTTCGACGAAGTTAGCGAGGTGGCTGCCGGCGGCGAAGTGCTGTCGGTCACCCAGTTCGACGGGCGAGGCCTGCGCCTGGCCGTCAGGCTCGACAAGCCGGCGGCATCGAGAGCGAGCCTGAGGCAAAGCAAGGCCGTGAAGGCGGCCGAGCAGGCGGTTCGTCGGACGGGATTGCCGCTTGGGCCGGTGGCCGTCGCAGAAGCGGATACGGTCAGCGGCGGGCTTGTCGTTCGCTGGGCACGCACCGAGGATGGCGTCCCGGTTCGGGGCGACGAGATCCGAGTGGCTATCCGCCCGGACGGCAGGATCGCCAGCCTGTCGCGGGTCGACCACGCGCTGGCGGCAGGACGAAAGGCGATCAGCTCAGGACGAGCCGTGGAGATCGGCCGCACGATCCTCGACGAATGGTCGGGCCATAGCGAGTCCGACTACGAGATCCAGGGGGCGACTCTGGAGTGGGTCGAGCCGAACGGGATCTTCGATCCGGACCGGATCGGGTCTATGCCGGAGGCGTACCGCCAGGCGTGGGTCGTGGTCGCGAAGCCGACCGGCGCCGCGGCGGAGCACCTCAACCTGCTGGCGCTGTTCATCGACGCCGCCGACGGGTCTCTCATCGGCGGCGACACCGTCCAGTAGGGACGGCACAGGCCGGGGCAGCCCGGTGTCGGAGCAAGGTGGCCGTGGCCGCTCGTGCAGGGCGGCCACGGCCCACAGGAAGGGGGTCAGACTATGGAGGGCTCGTCGGTGAGGGCGGTCGGTGGAGGGGGCCTGGTGCGGAGCCGGTACCTGGCACTGCTGTGCGTTGCGGCGGTTGCGGTGTGCGGGTGCACGCAGGCGGCCAGCTGGGCTTCGAGTCAGGCCGGCTCGTCCGCGTCCCCCACCGAACCGGCCACGTCGGCCACAGAGCCGACGACGTCGCCCACGGAACCGGCGCTGGTACCGGAACGGGTGCTGGCCCTCGGCGGTCCGGCGGGAGGTCCCTACAGCCTCTGGCTGTGGGATGCGGAGAACGGCTGGGATGAGATGGGGGAGGCCGGCACAGCCACGGCCCTTGGCCGCGACGGCCAGGTCCTGCTTCTGGCAGGCCGGGATGGAGTGGAGGTGAAAGCCCTGGACGACGTGGTTGGGCCTGTGGGAGATGGCGCGCAGGAGTGGCATCTCCCACCGCTCGGGTTGCAGGTCGGATCCGTCTCGCGCTCGCCCCTGGGCCGGTTGGCCGTGGTGACCGTCGACGACTCGGGCACGACGTACCTGGTGGAGGATGACTCGGGTCAACCGCAGCCGCTCACGCCGGCACCAGAGCAGCCGTTCAGCCCGGTCGTGGGCTGGCTGGAGGGGGAGCAGTTGCTGGTCTTGACGGTGGATTCTCAGCTCGTTCCGCACCTGGCCGTGGTCGACCCTGCATCCGCAACTGAGAAGATGCTGACCAGCGTCACCGGGGCACGGGTCTTCTGCGTGTCGCCGGACTACGGGACGGTTGCCGTGGCTACCGAGGATGCCGTGTACGTCGCTGCGGCGCCTGTCTGGCTGGCCGACAAGCCCCTGGGGCGGGGATTCGACATCCCGGCCGGCCACGTGGTGTGGGGCCTGGCATTGGACACGGGCGGGAGCCGGCTGGCGATGCTCGTAGGCCGCGTCGAAGCCGATGGCGGAGTGTCCGACGTCCACGACGTCATCTACCGCAAGACAGCCTCCGGCTGGACCAAGGTGGCCGACGCGGAGGTTCCGTTCGAGCGGGGCCCAGGCCAGGTATGGCTCGACTAGGAGAGCTAGGAAAGCGCGGAGCGGGCCCGCCGAGCGCCGGCCGACGCCGCGTCGCGGGCCCGCCAACCTTGAACCGAGCGCCTCGGCACGGATAGAATGCCGCGCGGAGTGAGGCAAGCTCGTAGCGCAAGGAGGGGCCGTGGCCCGGTTCAAGGTTGTCATCGTCGGCTATGGAAACGTGGGCCGGGGGGTGATGCACGCCATCGCCTCAGCCCCGGACGCCGAGCTTGCGGGGATCATCTCCCGCGACCCGGCGCGAGTGAAGCGCGAGGCACCCGACGCCCCTGTCTTCTCGGTGGGCGACGAGGAAGCGTGGAAGAAGCTGGGAGCTGACGTCGCCATCCTGTGCGGTGGATCCGCCAAGGATCTCCCCGAGCAGGGCCCGTTCTTCAGCCGCTTCTTCAACACGGTGGACAGCTTTGACACTCACCACGACATCCCCGACTACTTTGCGATCATGGACAGGACGGCGCGAGAGGCCGGGAAGGTAGCGATCATCTCGACGGGATGGGACCCCGGGGTCTTCTCACTGGAGAGGGTCCTGGCCGACGCCTTCGTGCCGGGTGCCTCGCACTACACCTTCTGGGGCAAGGGCGTGAGCCAGGGTCACTCGGACGCGGCACGCCAGGTGAAGGGTGTCAAGGACGCTCGGCAGTACACGATCCCGGTCCAGTCCGCTCTCGAGAAAGTGAGGGCGGGGGAGAACCCGTCGCTCACTACGAGGGAGAAGCACACCAGGCTGTGCTACGTGGTGGCGGAGCCCGGGGCGGACCAGGCGGCGATCGAGCGCGAGATCAAGGAGATGCCCAACTACTACGCGGACTACGACACCAGCGTGGCCTTCATCTCCGAGGAGGAGATGAAGAAGGGCCACTCGGCGTACCCTCACGGCGGCTTCGTGATGGCCACCGGCAAGACGGGCGACGGAAGCTCCACGCTGACGGAATACCGCTGCCAGTGGGGGAGCAACCCGGCGGCCACCGGGAGCATCCTGCTGGCCCACGCGCGGGCCGCGGTGAGGCTCTCGCAGGAAGACAGGCCGGGAGCTCTCACCATCCTGGACATACCCGCGGCGTACTTCAGCTCGCGCACGGCTGAGGAGCTGCGCGAGAAGTACATGTAGGCCGCCCCATGGCGGACAGGCTTCACTTCGGAGGAGTCAGCGGCCGGACGGTGGTCGGGGCGGCGTCCAGGTTCGGGACGCCGCTCTACCTCTACGACGAGGCCTTCATCAGGGAGAAGTGCCGGGAGATCTCCGGGATGCCGAATGCCTTCGGCCTGGAGCCCCGCTACGCGATGAAGGCCAACTCCGGCAGGGCCGTTCTCCAGCTGATCCACAGCGAGGGCCTCGGCATCGACGCCAGCTCGCTGAACGAGGCTCGTCGAGCCCATGCGGCCGGCATTCCGCTTGGGTCGATCATGCTCACGACTCAAGAGGTTCCGCGCGGCGCCGACAGAGCGGACCTCGAGCGGATGATGGCCGCCGGGATGCGCTACAACGTGTGCTCCCTGCTCCAGCTGGAGCTGGTCGCCGATTTCGCCGCTCGGAAGAAGCTCCCCCTGTCTATCCGCATCCACCCGGGACAGGGCGCCGGAGAGTCGGCCACGCGGAACACCGGGGACAAGTACTCGTGCTTCGGGGTTCACCTGGCGGACTTGCCGGGCGCGCTCTCCATGGCGGGGGACCGGGGGATCGTGTTCGACGCCGTTCACGTCCACATCGGCTCCGGCGGCGACCCGGAGAAGTGGCGCGAGAACGTGGACCGCGAGATCGCCTTTCTGGAGGAGCACCTCCCGCAGGCGGAGCGCATCAACTTCGGCGGGGGGCTCAGGACCGCTCGAATGCCGGACGAGACATCCGCGGACGTCGGTGCCCTGGGAGCGTACGCCAAGCGGAGACTCGAGGAACTCCATACCCGTACGGGCAGGAAGATCGTCATGGAGGTAGAGCCCGGCACGTACGTCATGGCCAACGCCGGCTACCTGGTGACGACCGTGATCGACGTCAAGGCGACGGGGCCGGACGGCTTTCAGTTCCTGGTTTGCGATGGCGGGATGGAAGTGAACGCGCGGCCGCTCCTCTACGGTTCCCGCCACCCGTTCTACGTCGTCAGGAAGGACGGGACGGTGGCCTCCTCGGAGTTCGATTCTGGCGGGCTGGATCGCGCCCGGGACCTCCGGGTGGTGGTGGGGCGATGCTGTGAGAGCGGGGACTCCCAGAGCCTGGACGAGGAGGGGCACATCGTTCCCCGCCTCATCGCGGAGGCGTCGGCCGGCGACTTCCTCGTGGTGGGAGGGTGCGGCGCCTACTGCTCCAGCATGACCCCCTTTGCGTACAACTCCCATACCCAGGCGCCGGAGCTTCTCCTGCGCCTGGATGGGAGGCTCGACGCTATCCGCCGGCCTCAGACCCTGCGCCAGATGACCGCGAACGAGGAAGGTCTGAGGAACTAGACGACCAGGCGGCCAGACGGCCAGGTGGACCGGCCCCCAGCGGAAGACCCGGATCCAGGCTCCGGTTCAAACGTGCCTGTGCTACGATCCGGCCCGCACAGGGGCGGTTAGCTCAGTTGGTTAGAGCGCATGCTTGACATGCATGAGGCCAGAGGTTCAAGTCCTCTACCGCCCACCAGGAGCCACCGGCATTAGCCGGTGCCAGATGGACAAAGCGTCGAGCGGGACACGCCCCGCCGGTCGAGCCGAAGAGAGCCTCCGCGCCGCATCCCGGAGCTGAGAGCGGAGGCGGCAATCGCCGGCACAGGCACCACCCGCGAGTGGCCGGAGAACCGGCCCGGGTTCCGCCCGTTAGAGCGGCACGAGCGCACGCAGGGCTACGAGCTCGAGCGTGAAGGCGGGTGGAACCGCGAGAGAAGCCTCTCGTCCTGTCGGACGGGAGGCTTCGTGCACATAGGTTGGGCGCGCCGGCAGCGGCGGCGGAAGGATGGTCGAGATGAGCCGAGACGAGAAGAGCCAGAAGGCGGAGCCCGCGGTGGCTGACGCCCCGGACGAAGACGAGCTGTTCACGACCGTAGAGCGCGGCTCGACCGAGGAGCTCCTCGACGCCGGAGCGCAGTCCGATCTGGATGCGATGCGGCACTCGGCAGCGCACGTCATGGCCGAAGCTGTGGTCGCGCTGTTCCCGGACGCTCAGCTCGGGATCGGGCCGGCCATAGAAGACGGCTTCTACTACGACTTCCTCCTTCCGAGGCCGCTGACGCCCGACGACCTGGCGGCGATCGAGGCGGGCATGGCCGCCTCTATCAATGCGGACCACGAGTTCGTGAAGAAGGAGGTGTCCTGGGCTGACGGGCGGTCCTTCTTCGCCTCGAAGGACCAGCCGTTCAAGGTGGAGATCCTGGACGATCTGGCGACGCGTGCCCGCGAGGAGGGTGAGGCTGCGCCGCCCACCAGCACCTACGAGCACGGAACCTTCATCGACCTCTGCAAGGGACCCCACGTCGCCAGCACCGGCAAGATCGGGCCGTTCAAGCTGATGGCCGTGGCCGGCGCCTACTGGCGCGGCTCCGAGAAGCGCCCGATGCTGCAGCGCATCTACGGCACGGTCTGGCCCAGCCAGGAGGAGCTAGATGGCTACCTCCACCGGCGAGAGGAGGCCAAGCGCCGCGACCACCGGCGCCTGGGTGTGCAGCTGGATCTCTACAGCTTCCACGACGTCAGCCCCGGTTCGGCCTTCTGGCATCCGAAAGGCCAGCGCCTGTGGCGCATCCTCGAGACCGCCATCCGCGAGGTCCAGGACAAGCGCGGCTACCAGGAGGTCGCCACGCCGATGCTGGTGCACAAGAAGCTGTGGGAGCAGTCGGGGCACTGGGCCAACTACAAGGACAACATGTTCATCCTCGAGTCGGAGGGCCAGACCTTCAGCCTCAAGCCGATGAACTGCCCCGAGAGCACCTTCATCTACAAGAGCAAGCTGCGGTCCTACCGCGACCTGCCGATCCGCCTGACCGACTTCGGACGGCTCCATCGCAACGAGCGGTCGGGCACTCTCTCCGGGCTGACGCGGGTGCGCCACTTCGTTCAGGACGACGGCCACATCTACCTCCGCCCGGACCAGCTCCAGGACGAGATAGCCGCTCTGCTGGGGGAGGTCTACGAGGTCTACGGCTGGTTCGGCCTGGAGCCCCGGTTCACCTTCGGGACCAGGCCGGACAAAGCCCTGGGCGATCCGGCCCTGTGGGAGAAGGCCGAGGCCCAGATCAAGGCCGCGCTGGACGCCCTCGGCAAGCCCTACACCCTGAAGCCCGGCGATGGCGCCTTCTACGCGCCGAAGATCGACATCCAGATCGACGACGCGCTGGGCCGGGAGTGGCAGACGGCCACCATCCAGGTTGACCTGGTGATGCTGCCCGAGCGGTTCGACTGCACCTACATCGACGAGAACGGCCAGGCCGTCCGGCCGATGACCATCCATCGGGCTATCTACGGCTCGCTGGAACGGTTCATCGGCGTCCTCGTGGAGCATTTCGGCGGAGCCTTCCCCGTCTGGTGTGCGCCGGTGCAGGCCATCCTCATCCCGATCGCCGACCGGCATGTGGAGGGCGCCCGCGAGCTGGCCGGCCTCATGACGTCAGCCGGTCTCCGCGTGGAGGTCGACGATTCGGACGCCCGAATGCAGAACAAGATCCGCCTGGCCCAGGAGCAGAAGATCCCCTACATGCTCGTGCTGGGCGACCGCGAGATCGAAGGCCGAACGATCGCGGTGCGGAACCGGGCAGGAGAGCAGGAGAATGGAGTGCCATGGGACGCTTTCGTCAGCCGCGTGTCCGAGGAGACGACGGCGCGTAAGCCCTGACAGCGACCCGGCAGAGCGAGTCGGCGGTCAACTCGCCAGGTAGAGGTCCCAGCCGGTGATGGTCTGGCTGGCGATCCAGATCTCGGTGCCCGTCGGATCGGTTCCGTAGCCGGTCCAACGGACGCTGAACAGGAAGGCGTGGGCCGCGTCGACCTCCGATCCCCAGCTCGTCCCGATAAGCCAGCTGCTCAGGGGCAGGGTCTTGGGGTTGGCCCGCAGGACGTACTCCGGTCCGCTGGCCTTGAGGCGTGCGGACCGATCCTTGGTGAAGGCGGACATGGAGCCCCATCTCGCCCTGCAGGCCGGGCCGAGCATGAACCAGGCGTCGATGTACCGGCCATCGATCAGTGCCTGGACGTAGGCCTCCATAGCGTTGTAGGCCGCGGGGGCGGGGGAGGTGGGCCGGGGAGTGGCCGGCGTCCCAGTGGGGGATGGAGACGGCGTCGGGCTCGGGGTGGGCGAGGGGCTCGCGGTCGGCACAGGCGTGGGCGACGGAGTGGGCGGGGCCGACCCGGAGCAAGCCAGGACGGTACAGACGACCAGCAGCATCGTCATGCCGAGACTGGCGCTTGCCCGTGACATGGCCGCTCCCTTCCCTTGATTCGCGCGCTCTTCAAATGATCACACAGGCCTCTCTGACGCGGGGGATCGGGCACTTTGGGGCGCGCCGCGAGGGGCCCGGCCCGATGTTTGCCGCGCTCGAAACGCCTGTGCTATAGTCCCGCGGGCGACCGCCTGGTGCAGCTGTGCGCCAGGATTCGGGCGCTCGCCCGTTTCGGAAGCGGACTGGCCGAGAAGGGCACCGGAACACGCAGACTGGGGGTTCGCCATCAGCCGAGACCTGCGCGTGAACCAGATGATCCGCGTCTTCGACTTGCGGGTCGTCGACGAAGACGGTAGCCAGCTTGGCGTCATGCGCACCGCAGACGCCTTGAGGCTTGCGCAGGAGCGAGGGCTCGACCTGGTAGAGGTTGCTCCGCTGGCCAGCCCTCCGGTGGCTCGACTCCTTGACTTCGGTCAGTACAAGTACGAGCTGACCAAGCGGGAGAAGGAAGCCAAGCGCCGGCAGCGCGCGGTGACGTTCAAGGAAGTGCGGCTCAAGCCGAAGATCGGCGTGGGCGACTTCGATACCAAGGTCAGGCGGGCCGTCCAGTTTCTGCGGGAGGGCGACCGGGTCAAGGTCACTGTCCAGTTTCGGGGCCGCGAGCTGACCCATCCGCAGATCGGGCGGGACCTGCTCGACAGGTTCGCCGAGTTGGTCCAGGAACACGGTGTGGTCGAGAGGCCCCCGCTGCTGGAAGGCAAGTCGATGCACATCAGCCTGGCCTCGGTCCACAAGCCGAAGCTTCTCGAAGCGTCGTCGGGCAAAATCAAGGACGAACATGACGCCGCCGCTGAGGAGGCAGCGCCCCCGAAAGAGACCAAAGTGGAGGCTCCGGCGAAGCCGGCTCGCTCCAGATCCGCGCCGAAAGCCGGCACGGAGCCTACTGAGAAGGTGAACTAACGTGCCCAAGATGAAGAGCCACAAGGGGACCCAGAAGCGGATCGGGGTCACCGGCGGCGGCAAGGCCTATCGCGTCAAGGCGTGGCGCGGCCACCACCTGGAGATCAAGTCCTCGCGCCGCACCAGGCGCTACGCGGGCAAGGCGCTCGTAAGCGACGAATCGCGCGACCAGATCCGCCGCCTGCTGCCGTATCTGGGAGCCCGATAGAGCAATGGCACGAGTCAAGCGTGGCGTAACCGCCCACCGCCGGCACAAGCGGCTTCTCAAGGGGGCACGGGGCCGGACCGGCACCAACTCGAAGCTCGTCAAACGAGCCCGCGAGTCGATGCTCCACGCCCTGGCGTATGCGACGCGCGATCGCAAGCAGCGCAAGCGCCAGATGCGGGAGCTGTGGATTATCCGCATCAATGCCGCGGCGCGCCAGAACGGCACGACCTACGCCAAGCTGATCGCCGGCATGAAGGCCACCAACATCGAGCTGGACCGCAAGATCCTGGCCGATCTGGCGATCCGCGATCCGCAGGCCTTCGCCAAGGTGGTAGCGACCGCGACGGGCGCCAGCGCCTGAACCTGACAACCGAACCAGAGGCGTAGACGGAGAAGAGGCGAGGACAGGTCCGCCAGGGAGGACGGGTCGGCGACTGGAAGCCCGTTCGGGATCGATCTCGCCGGTTCGCTCCCGAGCCGTTCGCTGAACCCCTTTCCCGGGTGCGTAGGCGAACCGCCCGGCCCCCGATACAGGGCCTGGGGTCGCCGCCAACGGCGACCCAAAGCGCCATACCGTGAAGGGTATGGAAGCGGGGTGGTACCGCGAGCCCTCGTCGTCCCCGCATCGAGATGGATGCGGAGAATGTCGAGGGCTTGGTGATTCAGGCCTGGGCCGCGGAGGCGAGCCCGGAAGAAGGCGAGGACGCAAGCGTGGATTTCGAGAGCCTCAGCTCGGACCTGCGGCAGCTCAAGGAGCGGGCCCTGGGCGATATCGCCGGCGCCGCGGATCCGGATGCCCTTGACGAGCTGCAGATCCGCTATCTGGGCAAGAAGGGCGAGCTGACGGCCGTCCTGCGGGGCATCGGAGCCCTGCCGCCCGAGGATCGGCCACGCGTCGGCGCGGTAGCCAACGAGGTCGGCGAGGCGGTGAAGGGCGCCCTCGCGGAACGTGGAACGGCGCTTCGGTCGGTCGCTCAAACGCAGCGCCTGGCGGGGGAGGCCGTGGATGTGACCCTCCCCGGCCGGGCGGTGGCTCGCGGCGTGCTCCACCCCATCCCTGAGACGATCGCGGCCATCGCGGAGGTATTCGGCCAGTTCGGCTTCGTGTCCTACGACGGCCCCGAGGTCGAGAGCGACCTGCGCAACTTCCAGATGCTCAACATCCCCCTGGATCACCCGGCCCGCGATCTGTGGGACACGCTCTACGTGGACATCCCGGGCCATCTGCTGCGGACGCACACCAGCCCGGGCCAGATGCACGTGATGCAGACTGCCAAGCCGCCGATCCGGGCGCTCCTGCCCGGCCGCTGCTTCCGCTACGAGGCCGTCGACGCCAGCCACGGCTTCGAGTTCTACCAAGTTGAGGGGCTGATGGTCGACGAGGGGACGACCATGGCCGACCTCAAGGGGCTGCTCGACGAGTTCGCCCACGCCATGTTCGGGCCGCACCGGACGAGGTTCCGGCCCGGCTACTACCCCTTCACCGAGCCGTCGGTCGCCTTCGACGTCGAATGCGTGGTGTGCGGAGGCGTCGGCTGTCCGGCCTGCTCGAAGTCGGGCTGGATGACGATCCTGGGGGCCGGCATGGTCCACCCGGTCGTCCTGCAGTACGGCGGCATCGACCCCGAGCGCTACCAGGGCTTCGCCTTCGGGATGGGGGTGGAGCGCATCGCGAACCTGCGGCATGCCGTGCCCGACGTCCGCTACTACCTTGAGAACGACCTGCGCTTCCTGGAGCAGTTCCGATGAGAGTGCCGCTTTCCTGGCTGCGCGAGTACGTCGACATCGGGCTCACGCCCGAGCAACTTGCAGAACGGCTGACGCTGCTGGGCATGGAGGTCCAGAGTCTCGAGCGCTGGGGCGCCGATTGGCGGAGCGTCGTCGTGGGCGAGCTGCTCACGGTCGAGAAGCACCCCCGAGCCGACAGGCTTCACCTCACCACCGTCAACATCGGCGTGGGTGAGCCGCTGCAAATCGTCTGCGGCGCCCACAACATCGCCCCGGGACAGCGTGTGCCGGTGGCTCTGCCGGGGGCCGTACTGCCCGGCGACCGGCGGATCGAGCGCACGGAGAAGATGGGCGTCGCCTCGGAGGGAATGCTCTGCTCGGGCGACGAGCTGAGCATCACCACCGACGCCGAGGGCATCCTGATCCTGCCGCCGGAGACCCGTCTGGGCGCGGATTTGTCGGACCTGTACGGCGACGTCGTGCTCGACGTCGATGTCAAGCCGAACCGCGGCGATGCCTTGTGCCTGATCGGCCTGGCCCGTGAAGTCGCCGCCGTGACCGGGGCGACCGTCCGCTGGCCGGAGATCAGCCTGGAGGAGAAGGGGAAGGACGTCTCCACCCATCTGAAAGTCGAGGTCAACGAACCCGGCCTGTGCACGCGATTCGTGGGCCGGTGGGTCAGCGGGGTGAAGATCGGGCCTTCGCCCGACCAGATCCAGATGCGGCTCCAGGCGGCCGGGATGCGGCCCGTCAGCAATGTCGTCGACGCCTCGAACTACGTGATGCTCGAGATGGGCAAGCCCACTCACACCTTCAACGGGGCGGCCGTGAGGGGCAGCACGATCATCATCCGGCTGGCTCAGCCGGGCGAACGGCTCGAGACGCTGGACCACGTCGAGCGGGAGCTGACGCCGGACACGCTGATCATCGCCGACCATCAGGGTCCCATCGGTATCGCCGGTGTCATGGGCGGCGCCGACAGCGAGATCACCGACGCGACGACTGAGATCGCCATCGAGTCGGCCGTCTTCGACGCCGTGAGCGTTCGCCGCACCGGTCATCGCTACGCGCTCCGCTCCGAGGCCAGCCTGCGCTTCGAGAAGGGCCAGGAGGCCCGCCTGGCGCGGCTCGGCGCCGACCGCGTTGCTCAGTTGACGGTGGCCTGGGCCGGTGGCATGGTGGCCAAGGGCCGCGTCGACACCGCCCCCGAAGAACCCAAGCCCGGGCGACTCGCCTTCCGGCCGTCACGGGTTTCCAGGCTCCTGGGCGGCGAGGTGCCCGTCGAGGAGCAGCGTGAGCTGCTGGCGCGGGTGGGGCTGGAAACGGAGGCGGCGCCCGCCGGCACGTCCATTCGCGTCGCCGAGGACCCGCAGCCGCTCGCGGTGGAGGCAGGGGACGAGCCGGTTCTGGTGGCCATGATCCCGACCTGGCGCCACGACCTGTCGATCGAGGCCGACGTGGCCGAGGAAGTCGCTCGCGTTCGTGGCTACGAGACGACGCCGGGCCACCTGCCGGACACGGTCATGCCGGCCTACAGGCCCTCGCCGGTGAGCGTTCGCGACTCGATCCGCCGGCTCCTGGCCGGCGCCGGGCTCACCGAGGTCGTGACCCATGCCCTGGTTTCGCCCTTGGACGAAGCCTGGCTCGCGTGGCCCGAGGACGTGAGTGAACCGGCTCTGCCGGCCGAGGTGGCGGCCAGGCCGGGACAGTCGATCGTCGTCACGAACCCCCTGTCGGCCAATCACTCGGTGCTGCGACGTAACACCGCCCCCAGCCTCCTGGAAGTGCTGGCCCGCAACGAGCGGCAGGGCCGTCTGGACGTCGCGGTCTTCGAGCTGGGCAGGACCTATGCGCGCGTGGACGGCGGGCCCATGGAGTGGCCGCGACTGTCGTTCCTGCTGGCCGGCGCCGCCGAGCCGCCCTCCTGGGATCGGCCGCTGCGGCCGTACGACCTGAGCGACGCCAAAGGCGTCCTGGAGGCGCTCTGCCGCCTGCTGCGCCTTCCGTCGCCGGCCTGCACGCTCGACGGCCGGGGCTTCCCGTTCCACCCGGCCAGGGCCCTGCTGGCCGTGAGCCGCGAGGGCGACCGTGTGCTGGCCGGACGAGTGGCTGAGATCCACCCCCAGGTCATGGACAAGCTGGACCTTCGGGCCGGGCGCGTCCTCGTGGGGGAGCTGGCCTACTCGGGCCTGGACGCTCCGGCGGTCGCCCCGGTGCACGTCGAGCCGATCCCGCGCTTCCCGGCGGTAGACAGAGACCTGGCCGTGATCGTCGGCGAGGCCCAGCCCGCGGCCGACGTGGAAGGGTCCATCCGGGGGCATGGTGGCGACCTGCTCCGCAGCGTCCGCCTCTTCGACCTCTACAGGGGCGCCCCGCTGGGCTCGGACGAGAAGAGCCTGGCCTACAGGCTGGTCTTCGGCGCGGCCGACAGGACGCTGACCGAGGAAGAGGTCGAGGTGGCGTCTCAGGCGATCCAGAAGGGCCTGGCGGACGATCTGGGGGCGCGGCTGCGAACCTGACCGACTGGCCGGCGGCGTTGATGACCGTGCCGGGGCGCTGCTAACCTACGCGCAGCCGCCAGAAGGCGGCACGAAGTGAGTCCCGTGGACTGGGAGGCTACGTGGTCGACGCAATACGAGGTGCGCCGCTCGCCGATCTGACTATCTTTGCCGTCCTGTTCGGGTCGTTCGTGCTGGGGGTGCTTCAGGGCTCCATCAGGCGCCTTCTGGGCATCATGTCGATGCTCCTGGCTTTCCTGCTGGCAGCCAATCTGCAGGCGCCGGTCGGCGACTTCCTGGCGGACAACTGGCGGCAGTTCTCGGTCGAGTACAACCGGATGCTGGCCTTCCTGCTGCTGTTCATCGCCCTTGCCGTTGGGGCCTCGATCGTGATCCAGGGGTTCTACACGAGGACGGACATCTATGCGGCCCATCCGGTGGTCGATGACATCGTGGGCGGCTTGCTGGGCTTGCTCCAGGGCTTTGTGATCCTGACCATCGTGGTGATCATCCTGAACTCCCACGTCCCGCCGCAAGGAGCGGGCGAGGTGAGCGAGATCGGGAGCCTGCAGAGCGCGGTGCTCGAGGACTCGGGGATTGGCGGAGGCGTCAGAGACACGGTCGCCCCGCTGGTCGTCCACATCCTCTCGCCGCTGCTGCCGGGAGACCTGGTGGCGGCATACCCCTGACCAGGGAGGGAACCTTGCCCGTAGCGGCCGATGCCGGACGGGTCTTCCCCCGCGCGATCCTCGAGGAAGACACGATCGCGGCCGCGCGTGCCCTGATCGGCGCCAGGCTGGTCCGAATCGACTCCAGCGGCGTACGTGTAGCGAGGGTCGCCGAGGTCGAGGCGTACCTCGTCGGCGACCTGGCGTCCCATGCCCGCACCGGGCGGACGCCGCGCAACGCCGCCATGTTCGGCCCTTCCGGCCACGCCTACGTCTACGTGGTCTACGGCATGTATGAGTGTCTGAACGTCGTCACTGAAGCTGAAGGCCGGCCGGCCGCGGTCCTCATCAGGGCCGTGGAGCCGCTCCAGGGTGAAGATCTGATGCGCCAGGCCCGCCTCTCGTGGGCGCAGCGGCGCGAGGAGACGCGTGCCGCTCGACAGGGCCGGGCGCCGATCTTCGTCGGCGGGGGACCGGCCTCGTTGTCCCCCAGGCGCCTTGCCCGCGGGCCCGGCCTGGTGTGCGTCGCGATGTCGGTCGGCCGCGAGCTGGACGGCGTAGACCTGTGCGCGCCCACCGCCGCCCTGCAGCTGCGCTCGGCCCCGGCTGACGAGGCGGCACCCCGGATCGTGAGCGGGCCGCGCGTAGGGATCGGCTATGCGCCGGAGCCGTGGCGCAGCATGCCGTTGCGCTTCCGGGCGCTCCACGGAGTGGCTCGATGACCCGCCACGAGCCGGATCGCACCCACGCAGCGATGGATCGCCGCTCCCAGGCGCTGCTGGAGTTCCCGCTGGTGCGGGCCCGGCTGGCCGCCGCCACCGGCTTCCCGCCCGGCAGGCGCCTGGCGGAGGAGCTGGAGCCGTCCACCGACGCCGTGGTCGTAGCCCGCGGCCTGGAGGAGACCAGCCAGACCCGGGAGTTCATCGCCGAGCACCCGGGCGCCGGCATCGGCGGCAGCAAGGACATCGCGCCCTGGATAGACCGGGCGGCCCGCGGGGGGCGGCTGGAAGCGGGCCACTTCCTGGACATCATGTACACCCTGGAAGGCGCGTCCCGTTTGGCCGAAGCCGTGAACGGGGATCGGCGGCCGACCGTTCGGGACCTGGGGCGGCAGATCCATGCTCTGCCTGCCCTGCGGAGCCTGCTGGAGCGCAGCTTCGACCCTGCCGGCGAGATGCTGGATACCGCGTCGCCGCGCCTCGGGGGCCTGAGGCGGGCCGTCAGGATCGCCTACGAGCGCCTCAGGACCCGCCTCGAGCAGCTCGTTCATTCGGGCGAGATGGCCGGCACCCTCCAGGAACCGCTGGTGACCCTGCGGGGCGGGCGCTACGTGATCCCTGTCAAGGCCGAGGCTCGCAGCCACGTCAAGGGGATCGTCCACGACGCGTCCGGAAGCGGGCAGACCCTGTTCGTGGAGCCGCTCGTGGCGGTCGAGCTGGGGAACGCCTGGCGCGAAGCCCAGGTGGCCGAGGAGGCCGAGGTGGAGCGCATCCTGGACGAGCTGTCGGCCCAGGTGGCCGGACAGGCTGCTCAGCTGCAGGAAACCATCGACGCTCTGGCCAGGTTCGACTTCTGGGCGGCAAAGGCGCGGCTGGCGGAGGAGATGGATGCCGCGCCGGCGGAGATCGCGGACCGGCCGGAGGTCGTCATGCTCAGCGCGCGCCACCCCGGCCTTTCGGGGACGGTCGTGCCGATCGACGTCAGGCTCGGCGACGGCTACACGGCCCTCCTGATCACCGGCCCCAACACCGGCGGCAAGACAGTCGCGCTCCGAACACTGGGTTTGCTGTGCTTGATGCATCAGGCCGGGCTGCACGTGCCCGCGGCGCCCGGAACGCGCCTGCCGGTCCTGCGCGACATCTTCGCTGACATAGGCGACGAGCAGTCGGTGGCCCAGTCGCTGTCCACGTTCAGCGGCCATCTGAATTCCATCGTGCGCATAGTCCAAGCGGCCGGTCCCGGCTGTTTGGTGCTGCTCGACGAGCTCGGCGCGGGGACCGACCCGACCGAGGGGTCCGCCCTGGCCCAGGCGCTGCTGGACCGCTTCATCAAGGCTGGTGCGCTCGTCGCGGCCACCACCCACTACGCTGAGCTGAAGCTCTACGCCCACACCACGCCCCAGGCGCGCAACGCGTCGGTCGAGTTCGACGTGGAGACGCTGCGGCCCACGTATCGGCTGTCCATAGGCCTGCCCGGTCGCAGCCAGGCCTTTGCCATCGCCGAGCGGCTGGGCCTGCCGGCCGAGATCGTTGCCGATGCCCGCTCGCACCTGACCGAGGAGCAGGAGACGTTCGAGCAGACCCTGGCATCCATCAAGGCTGCCGAAATGGAGTCCACCGAGGCCCTGGCCCACGCTCGCCTGGCCGAGGAGAAGGCCAGAGCGGCCCTGGCCGCGGCCGAGGAGGAGCGACGCCGTTCGCGCCGGGAGCGCAGCGAATCGCTCCGGGCGGCTCGCGACGAAGCCGAGCGCTTGCTCGACGAGGTTCGCGCCGAGGTACGCCAGCTGCGCAAGAAGCTGGAGCGCGAGACGGTCACGCAACGTGGCCTGGACGAGGGCCTGGAACGCGCTCGGGCGGCCCTGGAGCGGCTGCCCGCCCCAGAGGAGAGGCGCCAGCCGAGGCCGGAAGGCGCGGCGCCTGTCGAGTGGCGGGCCGGGATGCGGGCCAGGAGCCTCACGGGATCCTGGGAAGGGCGCGTGGCCGCGATCGACAAGGACGGCCGGCGAGCCACGCTCGAGGCAGGAGGGGTGAGGGTCACGGTCCCGCTGGATGATCTGGAGCCCGCGGTCGGCGGCGAGGAGGGCCGGGACGATGGGCCCGGAGGCATCTCTCGGCCGGGGTCCGGGCGTGGCCGGAAAGCCCACAAGGCCGGAGCCGAGGTGCCTGCGAGCGCCTCGAAGCTGCAGCTCGAAAGGGCCCGAACCGTCGCCTCGTCTCTGGACCTGCGGGGCGCGAGAGTGGAGGAGGCCCTGGACGTGCTCGACAGGTACCTCGATGACGCTTCGCTCGCGTCGCTGGACCAGGCCACCGTGATCCACGGCCTGGGCACAGGTGCTCTGCGGGATGCCGTCCGAGAGCACCTGGCGAGCCACCCCCTGGTCCGCTCCTGGCGGCCCGGCGAACGCGGCGAGGGCGGAGACGGAGCCACGATCGTCACCCTCTGAAGCGGCGGCGCTCTCATCGCCCCACCGCAGCGGCACGGCAGGCAAGACGGCGGGATGCGAGAATCGGCCGGTCGCCTGGCGGCAGCCGGCAGGAATCGAACGGAGGACTCGCTTGACCGCATCGAGGCACGGCCGGACGTCACCCGCCACCACGGTGGTCGCCGGGGACTGGCCTGCAGCGGAGTGGGACTCCCTTGCGAGCCGCAGCCCGCTGGGCGATGTCTACCAGTCCTACGAATGGGGCGAGGTCAAGCGGACGCTGGGCTGGGAGATCCTGCGGTACATCGTTGTTCTCGACGGTCGCCGCGTGGCAGCCTGCTCCATCCAGGAGCGACGGGTCTCCGGCCGTTTGCCCGGCCCCCTGGGGACGCTACGGTTCCACTACGCGCCTCGCGGCCCGATCCTGCTCGAAGAGTCTGCGGAGGCCGCAGCGGCCGCCCTGGAGGCCCTGGCGGGCATCGCCAGGGAGCGGGGGAGCGTGGCCCTGACGATAGACCCGGCCTGGCGTGAGGAATCGGAGCTGGCGGAGGCGCTGGCAGGCTCGGCATTCCGGCCCGCGGCACGGCAGGTACAGGTGTCGCGTACGGCGATGGTGATCCCGCTGAGCGCCGACGAGGCCCATCAACACCGGCTGCTGGACGACTCCACAGCGACCAACATCAACAAGGCTCGCCGCGCCGGCGTGACCGTGGAGCACATCGACATGGCCGCGGCCGAGACACGGGAGGCCGGTTTGACGGCCTTCTACGACATGCACGCGGCCACGGGGCGGCGAGAGGGCTTCCTGGTGCGAGATCGGGAGTACGAGCTGCAGCAGTGGCGGGGCCTGGGCGAGGCCGGCCTGGCGAGCCTGTGGTTCGCCGTCGCGGAGCGGCGGCGTCGAAGCGGCATCCTGCTCTTCCACTGCGGCCGGAACGTCGTCTTGTTCGCGGCCGGCTCACCCGACGATGCCGACCTTCGGAAGTGGCGCGCGAACCACCTTCTGCACTGGTCGATCATGCGCTGGGCGGCGAGCGCCGGCTTCAGCGGCTACGACCTGGGGGGCGTCGATACGCATCGCCATCCCGGGTGGCCGTCAGGGCCGGAGCATCCGCTGTGGAACCTGTACGAGTTCAAGCGACGGCTCGGCGCCGTGCCGGAGACTCACGTCAGGGCGCACGAGTACTCGCCCAACCCGGCGTTGGGGGCCCTGTGGCGGACCGCTCGGCGGCTGCGATGAGCGAAGAGCAGCTGGCCCAGGCAGACCTTAGCGGCGATACGGCCGCTCGTCTGGCCGGTCGGGCGATCGCCCTGTCGGGCCTCATCGTCGTCGCCGGGGTCGTCCTGTCGCGTCTCCTCGGCTGGCTGCGGACGTCGGTCTTCATGGCCGAGTACGGAGGGCGGAGCGGCGAGCTGGATGCGTTCTTCGCCGCTTTCCGCATACCCGACGCGCTCTTCCAGCTCGTGGCGGCAGGCGCGGTGGGCTCGGCCCTGGTGCCGGTGGCGGCGAGCCTCATCGCCCAGGGGGAGTCGGCCAGGGCGCGGCGCGTCGTAGCCACGGTTGCCAATCTCATGCTCCTGGCGCTCGTGCCGCTGGCGGTCCTCGTCTGGTTCGCCGCGCCGCTGATCGTGCCGGTCATCGTCCCCAGCCCCGAGGAGTCCAAGGTGGCGCTTGCCACCGGCCTGACCCGGGTGATGCTCGTGTCGCCCCTTCTGCTGGCCCTGGCGGCCGTCATGGGCGCCGGCCTGAACGCGGCCGGGGTCTTCGGCCCGCCGGCCCTGGCGCCGACGGTCTACAACGTGGCCGTCATCGTCTGCGCCATCGCCCTGGTGCCGTCGATGGGCGTGTACGCCCTGGCCCTGGGCATCGTCGTGGGCTCGCTGGGCCACGTCCTGACGCAGTCCTGGTCCGTCCGCAAGCTCGGCCTCTACACGCTGACGCTGGACGTGCGGGACCCGGCCGTGAAGGAGACGCTGCTGCTGATGGCTCCCCGGGCCCTCGGCCTAGGCGCGACGCAGATCGTCTTCCTGGTCAACACCTACTTCGCCATCCAGCTGGGAGACGGCCCCAACACCATCTACACCGGGGCCTTCACCGCGCTCCAGATACCCGTGGGGTTGATCGGCGTGCCGCTTGGCATCGTTCTCCTGCCGCCCCTCTCTCGAGCCGTCGCCAGGGGTGACGCCGGCCGCTACGAGCGGTTGGTGGAGCGGTCACTCCGACTGCTGCTCTTCATCGTCATCCCGCTGACGGCCCTGATGCTGGCCCTGGCAGGTCCCTCCATCACGGCCCTGTATCAGCGCGGCGCCTTCACCCCGGCTGACACCCGGGCCATGACCCCTGTCTTCGTTCTGTTCCTGCTGGGATTGGTGGCTCACGTGCTGATCACCTTCCTGGCGCCGGTCTTCTACGCTCGCAAGGACACCCGAACGCCGGTGGCGGCAGCCCTGGTAGCCGTCGCCGTGGACGTGGCCGCCGCTATCGCTCTCTTCCCGACGCTGGAGCTCGAGGGCCTGGCGATCGCCATCGGGCTGGGGGCCTGGGTGGAGGTGGTCATTCTCCTGGCCTTCCTGCGCCGGCGGACCGGCTTCGGGCTGGGCCACGTGGCGCGGACGGTGGTGCTGGCGACGCCGGGCGCCTGCCTGGCGGCGCTGGCCGCGGCCGGCGTCGACTGGGGTTTCGGCCGTGTGGCAGCCGAGCCGCCGTTCCCGGTGCTGGTCGCCGACCTCGGCCTGGCCGGGCTGGCAGCTCTCGCGGTCTACCTGGCCTGGGCGCGCCTGGCGCGCCTGGCCGAGCTGGGTATGTCCCTGGACCTGGCCCGAACGGTCCTACGGCGGGCCTGAGCGCCGCCCGCGTCTCCGCCCCATGGCCGACCGCCGCCGGAGAAGCACGAGCAGGCCCAGCGGCAGGATGGTCGCCGGTGGGGTCGGCGACTCGGTGGGCGCGGCCGTCGGCGCTGTCGTTGGAGTCGGGCCGGGGGTGAGCGTAGGCGTCGCCGTTGGCGTGGGGCTCGGGCTGGCGGTCGGCGACTCCGTTGGCGTGGGGCTCGGGCTGGCGGTCGGCGACTCCGTGGGCGTCGGTTCGGGCGTCGGGGACTCGGTGGGCGATGGAGGCGGCGTGCCCGTGTTCTCGGTGCAGTACTCCGTCGGGGCAAAGGGAGCCCCCCAGGTCTGGCCGTACGGTGTCCAGAAGCCGGTCTTGTAGAAGTACATCGTCGCCCCGTTGTTGGGGCCGCCCTTCTTGTTGACGCCCGTCCGGGCTCTGTCGATCCATATCTGATCGAAGGCCTGGAAGTTGGGGTTGGCTGCCTCGACCTTGCTCAGGTCCAGGAAGCCCTGGGTGTCCTTCACGCCCGGGCAGTCCCAGGTCCAGAGAGTATTGGTGACGGTGTCGATCTCAAGAGGGATCTTGGTGTTGTCGATCTGAGTCGGCTCGGTGCCACTGACGAAGACCTCGTGCACGAGGTGGTTCGTGTACGGGCCGGGCAGCATGCCGCTGTGCGCGTCCACATCGACCCAGGTCAGGCCGGGCGGCTGCTGGAAGTCGCTGACCGGACTTCCGGCAGTGACCTCCTGCATGAAAGCGTGCCAGAGCGGCGCCGCCAGCTCCAACGACTGGACGCTGGTCCCGGGAGTGCGGTCGCTGTTGCCGGCCCAGATGCCGGCCACGATGCCCCTCCCGGTGTCCGAGTCGGGCGCGACGTAGCCGATGGTGAAGAGGTCCTCGGTCTGATCGCTGGTCCCGGTCTTGACGGCCGCGGGCCGGCGCTGGTTGCCCTCGATGAGGCGGTACTGGCTCCACCAGTTGTTCTGAGACGGGTCGGTGTTGCCCTTGAGGATATCGGTCATCACGTACGCCGCCTGAGGCGTCGTGGGATGAGTGGCAGTCGAAGGGCTGTCGTCGGCGGACCAGATCAGGTTGCCGTCGGCATCTCGAACGCTGAGGATCAACGACCGCTCGTACAGCGTGCCGTTGTTGGCGATGGCCCCGTAGGCCGAAACCATGTCGGCCGGGTGCACGTCCACCGTGCCGACGCCGATCGACAGGCCCGGATCCACGTTGTCCGGGAAGACGAGGCCGAAGTCCTGGGCCCGCCTCAGCAGATGGTCGACCCCGTTGATGGAGGCCGCCTTGACCGAAGGGATGTTCAGGGAGTACTGGAGGGCCGATCGCAGCCTGACCGGGCCTCGCTCCAGGTTGTCCGCGTCGTGAGGTATGTAGCCGCCGCCGAAATCGGTGGCGACGTCCATGAACAGCGTGGACGCGGTAAGGGTCTTGTCCTGGATGCCGACGACGTAGTTGATCGGCTTGAACGACGATCCCGGCTGGCGCCAGCCGTCGCTCAGGACGTCGAACTGCGGATCGAACAAGTTGCTGCCCGAGCGAGCGGGGTTCTTGACCGCCTTCTCATAGAAGCCGGCGCTGCCCGCGTAGGCCAGCACCTGCCCCGTCCGGTAGTCGAGGGCGATCAGGGCCCCGTTGTGGATGTTGGCCTCGCGCAGCCCGGTCTTGTTGCCGGTCGTGGGGTTGGGCCCGACGATCCGGGCGTAGTCGAAGACGTCGGATTCCTTCGTGATGCCCAGCTCGGCAAGGTAGTCGGCTGTGGCCTGGGCCGTGCCCAGATTGGGGGCGACGATGTAGGCCAGGAGCCACCTCTCGGCCGCGTCCTGCATCTTCACGTCGAGGGTGGTCGTGACCCGGTAGCCGTCGGTGTCTATCTTCGAGCACTCGTACGGATTGGCGCCTTTGCCGCAGACCAGCTCGGCCAGCTGGGCCCGAACCTGCTCGTCGAAGTGGGGCGCGATGCGAGTCTCCCCGGGCCTGGGGTGGACGATGACCGGCTCGGACATGGCGGCCACCAGCTCATCGTCGGTGTAGGTGCCGACCAGCAGCCCCTCCCTCAGGTTCTGGCGCATCTCGCTGATGATGAAGTTCCGGCGCTCGACGATTGGGGAGTCGTCCGGCACGACCAGCTGACCGTTGGGCTGCTCCTCCGCGTTGAGGACCAGGTCGTAGTAGGAGGGCGCCTGCAGCAGGCCGGCCAGGATGGCGGACTGGGCGATCGTCAGCCGATCCAGGTCGGTTATGCCGAAGTAGCCTTCCGCCGCGGCGGCGATCCCGTAGCTCTGGTTGCCGTAGTAGTTGAGGTTCAGATACATCGTGATGATGGTCTGTTTGCCCTCGAGCCCCGGGTATTCCTGGGTCAGCCGGACCGACTGGATGATCTCCTTGATCTTGCGGTCGAAGGTGCTGTTGGTGAGCGGCAGGAGGCGCTGCCGGACCAGTTGCTGGGTGATCGTCGAAGCGCCCCTGGGTTTCCCGGACAGCGCGTCGCGGAAGGCCGAGAGGACCGCGGCGGGATCGAAGCCGGTGTTTGTCCAGAAGGTCTTGTCCTCGGCGCTGGTGGTGGCGTCCAGGACGACGGCCGGGATCTCCGAGTACCTGAGCACTCGACGGTTCTCGGAACCGTAGGTCGCCAGCTCGGTCGAGCCGGTGCGATCGTAGAAGATGGTCTTCTGACTGAAATCGAAGTCCTTGAGGAGTTCCCGGGGATCCTCCAGGTCGCGGCTGTACGTGGCGTAGATGTCCACGGCCGCGACGAAGGCGACCATGCTGCTCAGGACCATCGTGCCCAGGAGCAGCAGCGGAAGAACGACGACGAAGCGGCTGGCGGCCCCGCCGCGCGAGGTTCCGGGGCCGGCTCCGTTGCGACGCTGGCGGCGGCGGCGGGTCAGGCTGGTCTGCATGGCGGCTCGCAAGATAGCATACGTTGACCGGGGGCCCGGGCAGAGACCGCCCCCGAGTCACGGACGGAGCCACGCCCAGGCGTGTTACGGAGGAGCAGGAAGAGGATGACGGCCGACTCGACTGGCAGAAACGCCCCCTCGACCGCGGGTGGGCTGGCCGGCCTGCTGGGCGAGCTGCGCTGGCGCGGGATGCTGCATCAGGTCAGCAGCGGCCTCGAGAAGAGGCTGGCCGGCGGCCGTCCTATCAAGGGCTACAACGGGTTCGACCCCACCGGCACCTCTCTCCACATCGGCACCCTCGTCCCGATCTTCGGAATGCTGCATCTCCAGCGGGCCGGGGGGACGCCAGTCATCCTCGTAGGTGGCGGGACGGCGATGATCGGCGACCCATCGGGCCGATCCGCTGAGCGCCTGCTGCTGAGCCGCTCCACGGTCGAGGAGAACATGGCAGGCATCCAGGCCCAGCTGACGAAGTTCCTCGATTTCGACTGCTCCAACGGCGCCGAGCTGGTGGACAACTACGAGTGGCTCAGCTCGTACTCCCTGTTGAGGTTTCTGCGGGACATCGGCAAGCAGCTGACCGTGCCCTACATGCTGGCCAAGGATTCGGTCCAGATCAGGCTCGAGCAGGGGCTGAGCTTCACCGAGTTCAGCTACATGCTCCTCCAGGCGGCCGACTTCCTCCACCTGTACCGCACCGGCGGCGTCGAGCTCCAGATGGGCGGGGCCGACCAGTGGGGCAACATCACGGCCGGGCTGGAGCTGATCCGCAAGGAGTTCGGTGGCGGCGAGTCGAAGGACCTGGCCTTCGGCCTGAGCTACCCGCTGTTGACCAACGAGAGCGGCGCCAAGTTCGGCAAGACGGCGGCCGGCACGAGTGTCTGGCTGGACCCGCAGAAGACGAGCCCCTTCGCCTTCTACCAGTACTGGCTCGACGCCGACGACCGCGATGTCGGCCAGTATCTGCGCTGGTTCACGCTCTTCGATCATGGCCGGATAGAGGAGCTCGAGGCGGAGCTGAAGGCCCACCCGGAAAGACGAACTGCCCAGCGGGCGGTCGCGATGGACCTGACGGTCCGCGTCCACGGCGAGGACGAGGCGCGGCGGGCGATGCGGGTCAGCGAGGCCGTCTTCTCGAAGGAGCCGATCCACGACCCGGACCTGCTGGAGGGCCTGTACGAGGTCATCGACCACTTCGACTTCAGCGCCGAGGACGTGGCCGGCGGGGCGATGCGGATCGCCACGGTCAGCGGCTTCTTCTCGTCCAACGGCGAGGCGCGGCGGGCAATCGCCCAGGGCGGCCTGTCGATCAACGACCAGCGCGTCAAGGCGCCCGAGGACGCCGTGCCGGAGCCTGTGGCGGGCCGCTACCTGATCGTCAGGATGGGCAAGAAGGCGCTGCGAATAGGACGCCTGAAGAGCTGAAGGTGCGGGCGCCTAGCCCTACTTGCGCGGGGCAGGAGGCGGATTGCCCTGGCCGCCCTGCCTCTCCCAGCTCTGCAGGATCTGGACGGTGCCCGCCACGGAGAGTTCCACCGTGGCGGCGTAGGTGGTGAGGGTGATGCCGGGCCGGCACTTGAGAGCATACGGGGCCACGGACTGAACCTGAAGGCCGGCTGCCGGCGCGGCGTGTGCCGCCGCCTGCACAACGCGAGCCACAGGGGCTGGCAGGGTGGCACTGGTCGCGTACTTGGACATGGGTCTCTACAGGTTCGGCTATGCAGGCGGTCGCCTGGGTGATCATCGGCGACCGGTTTGGCGCGCCGCAGGGTCGGCCTGCAGCGGCCTCAGGGCTTGTGCCGGTCGCGAAGGACGGCGATGACGTCCTGCGGCTCGAGGCCGCGTTCGCGCAGCAGAACCAGGGTGTGGTAGAGGAGATCCGCGGCCTCGCCGGCCAGCGCGTCGCGCGTCTCGGCGCGGCGCTCAGGTGGCGCGGTGGCGTCATCCTTGGCGGCCATCAGGACCTCGGTCGCCTCCTCGGCGACCTTCCGCGACGGGGCGTCGACACCGCCCGAGATGAGCCGAGCCGTGTAGGACTCCACCGGATCTGCGCTGGCTCGGGCGTCGATGGTGGCCCACAGGGTCTCCAGCCAGGCGAATCCCTGAGGCGGCACAGAAGCGGCCTCGGTACCGGAGCTTTCCGGGTCGAAGCAGCTGCGAACGTTGCGGTGGCAGGCGGGACCGGTCGGGTCGACCGTGACCAGGAGAGCGTCACCGTCGCAGTCGAGCTCGATGCCGCGCAGGCGCAGCACGTTGCCGCTGGTCTCGCCCTTGCGCCACAGGCAATCCCGGGACCGGGAGTGAAAGTGGACCTCGCCCGTGGCCAGGGTTGCCGCAAGCGCCTCGGCGTCCATGTAGGCCACGATCAGGACGCGGCCATCCAGGGCGTCCTGGACCACCGCCGGAACAAGCCCGGCTTCGCCCCAGGAGACCAGTTCGGGCAGCTTGCTCAGGCCCGTCATGCGATAGCCTCCGCGACCGGCCGGACGGGCAGGCCCGCCTCAGCCATTGCCGTCTTCACCTCTTCTATGGAGTGCATACGGCGGTGGAAGATCGAGGCCGCCAGGACCGCGTCGGCGCCGCCTTCCCGAACCGCCGCCACGAAATCGGCCGGGCCCGAAGCGCCGCCGGAGGCGATCACCGGGACCTTCACCCTGGAGGAGATGGCCGCCAGCAGCTCGACGTCGAAGCCGCTGCGGGTGCCGTCGCGATCCATCGAGGTCA
>Ga0315555_1000265_pt1 | contig 35699 bp, 56 predicted proteins | sample SalMarSW160380MG_FD_202113 | JGI IMG/M metagenome (GOLD analysis project Ga0315555, IMG submission 202113) | Salt marsh sediment microbial communities from the Plum Island Ecosystem LTER, Massachusetts, United States - Salt Marsh Sediment SW1603-80 ... | reverse complement strand
TTTATGAAAACAATTCCAGTGGTTTTCAGATAATTGAAGTTAATCTTACCGGAGGAGCAGGGACATTGGCCTGTATTAGATATAGTGGAACAAATGATCCTTTAGCTTCTGGTAATCTGGGTGTTGTTATAGGTGATGGTGATGCTATAATTGCATTTTCTTCATGGCTAGATAATTATTTTTTATCAAAAGGGACCTGGTATTTTAGATTGTATTTTCCCGCAGAGAGCAAAAAAATTGCACTTGGTTCAAGGAATTATTTTCTGGATCATGATTCCTTTATTAATAGAAATAAAATTGTCATTCATCTGATTAATTTATCTTTCATGATTGATAAAGATGATTATTCGGATTATGCCATACCGGTTAGCGCTTGATTTTATATTCCCCCGCGCTCCCAGAGCGCTCCTCCTCCACAAAAGCCCGGGTTGCCTGTCCCGGGCTTAAATTAATTATAAACACGCTCCTGGAACGCTCCTTCTATTTTCGGCTGATTTCGGTCTTTTTCGTATTATTCTCAATTATAAGATGGTCTTAAAAGTAAGTATATATTGGGTTTTCATTAGTACCCCAGGCAGGATTCGAACCTGCGACAACCGGATTAGGAATCCCGCTCGCAGGTAACCATATTTCTTTTATGCTTTATAATTTTAATGATTTAAGGCGTGCACTAGATTACATGAAAAAATAGCACGCTCCCAAAACGCTCCTCATTATAATCTAGCATTCATTTTTATAATCGATTTATCAAAAAGTTTCTTGATTAATAAATCAGTTCTTTATCAAATTCCCGCTTTAGATGTTTGCCGGTTATTTTCGCATAGATCTGGGTGGAATTATATCAGAATGTCCCATGACTTCTCTCACCCAACCCACTGATTTGCCCGCCTCAAGGCTCCTGGTGGCAAAAGTATGCCGCGTTGAATGGAATATTATCCCATCATTGCGTTGGAGCTTCCCTGCCCTCTCCAGGCGCCGCCTGGCACGCATAAAGAAATGAGTAATACCGGAAACAGAGGAAACCTCGAAGAATATAAACCCCGCCTTTGCCCTTCCTGCTGCTAATCTCCAATAATTTGGTGCAATACTTTTGCGGAGAATATCCGCATATTTACCATTTTCTATCCAGGAGCGTCGGCGCTCGATTATTTCCATGCATTTATTATTAAGGGGGATATCGCGTACCTTCTTTCTTTTTTCAATAATCCTCAGATATTGAACATCATCAACATTGCGGATCCAGCGGAACTGGGCGGATAGGATCCCACCTGCCCGCATCCCGGTATTGAGCGCAAAATCGAAAATATCCAATTGATGTGGTGGTTTATTTGAGAAATATTCCCGGAATGTTTTAATTTCATCTTCATAAAGATACCTAAATGTTTCTTTTATTTTATTCTCCCGGGGCAGGCTGAAACGCAACAGCGGATTCTTTGGGATATAATCCATCTGAACGGCATAACTGAAAGCAATTTTAAGGTGCCGGATCTTGGCCATGATCCCCCCATTTTTATAATGCCGATCATGCTTATTCTTTATACTATGCAGATATTCCACGAACTTTTCAATATCCTCCCGGCCGATACGCCGGATAGGTTTTTCTTTCCCTATAAAAGTGGTAAATTTATGAAGGGCATCATAATCATTGATATAAGTTCCCTTGCTGATCTGGTCCCGCCCCACCGCCTTCTTACGGTATTGTAAATATTCTTCCGAAAGCTGAATCATAGTCATAAGCTCCGCCTGGAGGCCTGGGATAAAATCTTCCGGTGAGAACTTACCAAGCGTTATCAGATGGTTAATATGTGAGATTATTCCTGGTATCTCTTCTTCAGCGCAGACCGGAGTGAAATATCGGGGATTTGCATCATGGAATGATAATTTGATTTGATTCTTAAAATTCCGGCGTTTTTTGAGGCTGGCTTTTCGGGGGATCATAATTTATCAATTTTTTTAGCAATAAATTTTACCAATTCCAATTCTCTTTTAATATCTTCTGAAAATATTTTCGAATAATCACGAATCCCTTTAAGTAAAGTGAAATGGTAAATAACTAGAAATATTTCTAATCCTATAAAGACCAAAATCCATGCAATACCACCTTCCATTATTTATCTCCATGTTTTTGTTTTTTATCAATATCAAGATAAACATCCATTATTTTTATGACTGCATCTCTACTTGAAGGAGATAACTCCCTACCCTTTTCGATAATTTCAGACATTTTATCAAGCTTATAATCGGATCTTCTCTCATATATAATATTTCCCTCTTTAATTATTTGAATATTCCCCATAGATATATCCTTGCCTAATACTTCAATATCCTGCTTGAATTCGAATCTTCTTTCTTCCAAATATTTTCCCGTTATAAGCCAATTGAGATCAACATTAAGATATTCTGCGATTCTTCTAACTGTATGAACACCTGGTTCATATTTATTTTTTAAGATTTCACTCAATGATGGTTGGGGGATTCCAGCACCTATAGATAATTGTTTTTGATTAATTTGTCTATCTTTCATTAATTTTTTTATTCTATCACTTATCATAAAATTTATAATTACGATATTTTTTACTTGACAATATCGTAATTCCGATTTATATTCCAGACAAATAATTGTCATTATTAATAAAATAATTCATCATGTTTAAAAATTATCCTGAACATCCTCGTCTTAAAGAGATTTTTGATCCTAATGATACTTCCTGTTCGCATCCTAAAGAGGTTGAAAGAGAATATCTAAATCTACGTTTACATAATGCACCCATGGAAGATTTTAAAGAATTACTTGAATCCCATGGAATTAAATGGGATGATGGTTCCCTCAAAGATGTCAAAAAATAAATCAAGATAATATTCGATGAATTTTAATTGCTTTCATAATAAAAATGTTTAGGGGACCATTTTGGACAGATATGATAAACAGGCGATTTTAAGAAGATTAGGGATTGAGCAGAGAGAATTAGCCAAAAAAGCCGGCGTCCATGATTCGCATGTGAGCCGTTGGATATCCGGGCAGCGCAATTCTGAGCGCATCGATAAAGCTTTTGAAGAACTCACCAGGCAGAAAAAATCTGCTTGATCCCTGAAGCCGGTTAGCGGGCGGTCCCTTAATTCAACCCGCTGCCGGTTTCGTCTTAATAAGACATTTAATTGACAAGGGAATATATGCATCCATCGGATTCCAATCAAGAAAAAAATATCAAGAAAAATCGATACTTTAGGGTCCGGTTGTTTTTTGAGGGCCTGGGGATTGTAAAAATCTGTGCCTGGTGCAATAGATCCATGGGATTGAGGAGCCGGATCCTGAAATATTTTATCAATTCTGATAACTATTCGCATGGGATCTGTAAGGATTGCACTAATGCTCTTTTAAAAGATTATCAATAAGGGGGATTCTTATGAATATCTGGGAATTAACGGGCATATCGGTGGGATTGTTTGCTTCCCTGGCCGGCATATTTTTTTGGCTGCTCAAACGATCCCGGGATGATTGGAATTCGATGTGCAACAATAAGTCTGGAGATTTTGAGGGTTAAGTATTGAAAAGGAATTTATTGTTTCTTGGTCTTTGATGTGGAGGAGAAAATGAAAACGCACGTTCATCATGCAGTTGAGGCAGCTCTTAAAAAATGCGGGATATCATTGGACCAGATGGACAATATAATGAAAAAATCTGCCGGCTGGACCTGGCTGGTTCTCCAGGGGAAATCAAATAGCCCGAGCCTGCTTCCGTTATTGCCTGAATTTTACCGGGTAATCCGCGAAAAGAGCACCATAATCATGAACCAGCTGGTCAGAGATATTTTTCAGGAGCCAGAAAACGGCAGAACGAATTTAACAGCCGGAGAACATGACCGATGAAACCATGTAAAAACTGCGGTAAGTGTTGCATGGGATCGCCATGCGGAATGGCGGAAAAACACGGCATGACAAGCACTTATAGCGGTCGCTGTCCGGCACTCGTGAGGTCCTCCGGTAAGTATTGGTGTGGACTCGTACTCTCCGCAAAAGGGCAAGAGAAGGCCGATTTGGCTCATGTGCTCAAGATTGGCGAGGGTTGTCACCTATGGGCATGAGGTTTTTAACAGGTGGAAAATTTTCTCTAAATGGCTTCGTTGGACTTGCTTTCGTTCTCGAACGAAGCGTGAATGGTGACGCGACAGCAGGTGTCGCGTCCGTGACAAGACAAGTCGCGGAGAAGGGAGGTCACAGTGATTGAGGTCGTCAATGGGGTGGTGGTGGGCCCGGTAATGCACAGGGTTGCATTGTGTTTCAACGGTCGGGAAATAGCTGTCGGAACGGTTGAATCTTGGGAGGAAGCAATAGCTTGGTGTCAAAATGAATGGGACATCCGCAAAAAAGATTTATTGGCCGGTGAAGCACAGCGACTCGGCTGGACTAACCCAGAAGTGAGGTATTGGCTGTGATCCAGTATCGCCAACTTTCCCTTTTCGATGTTATGCCTGACGCCGGGGTTGACTCTCTTATTGAGCAGCTTCCTTGCCGGGTATCAAAGAGTACGATTTGTCCATCAAAACCAAAGTTCCCGTATTTTCATTGGCGAATCACGAACATCTACGACTACGCCGACCACCCGATTGACTGCCTCAAAGGTCCGCACGCGAAAACTGGCTTTATCCTCCGGATGTACCCTAAAGGGTGGGGTATTTACAACGGAGCAATTCAACACGTAAGTAAGCGAAATGTCTTCGCAATGCTTGACTGGTTACATGAGCAGCAAGCAAAACCGCTCAAAAACCTTTTCAAGAAACAGGAGGTGCTACATGATCCGAACCGATCCCACAATGTTAGTTTGTGATGCCACGCCTGGACCATGGCAAGCTGTAGTCGGACGTACCGAAGGCGGCGGCCGTCTAATTATTGAGTCCCATGATTTTGGGGCTGTTGCCGCTACATCTAAGAGAGGTGCCCCTACAACCCAATCTCGGCTTGCGCCCGATTCGCCTTACTATCGTGGCGAGCTTTCCGTAATCGAGGCAAACGCAAGGTTAATTTGTGCAGCTCCCCCTCTGCTCAAGGTAGCCCAAAAGCTGCTGTTGTGGATGGAAGAATGCTCCCTGGCCTGCGACTTCAACCACGATGACCTGGACCTTTACCACGAACTCAGGCAGGCGATCAGGACAGCGGGGGGATTTTCAAGTGATACCTGGTGGTGGCAAGGACCATGCATATGCAGCACATGCGGCCACGCATGGCAAGGGGTTGTGGAAATACCGGTCGAGGCTACGTGGCCGCAGGTTGACCTTGAATGTAGCGAATGTCACCAGATGACAGGGGGACCGGCATGAGTCTGATGCAGCATTACGATAAAGTCATCACCCGGATGCAGGCAGACATATGTCGCTTGATTGAAGAGAAGGCCGAAATCGAAGCTTGCGTTGAAATGCTGGTGGCTATCCGGGACCAAGCTTGCGCGGTACACGCGACCGGAGCAGGAACCTACAACGACAAAAGGACCTCGGTTGACCGTAAAAAGCTATCCACGCTTGGACTCATGGTCAAGGAATCGTACAAAACCGTCCCTTCGGAATTTAACGGCTCCGAAGCGGAAACCAATGTCAAAACCACTACCGGTGAGTCGTTATGATAAGGGTTGCACAAGGGGACCCGGATTTATTGAACTGCAATCATCAGGATTCCTATCTCGATGGTGTGGAGGATGCAACTAATTATTTATTGCAAAAAATCAGGGAGAGAGAAATTAAACATGCATAATCCTGAATTCATCCGCCTTTTTGATAATGCCCTGGAAGTGGGAGAAAAGATTAAAGTGTCTTATGATGCTCCAATTATAAAGGAGTATAACGAAAATTTATTCAATGGATTGATCAGGGCCATGGCCGGATATAAATCGATTAATGAAGAGAAAATCCGCATGAGCTTGGAGAATGTCCGCCGGATCCTGGAGGAATTTTAATGCTTTTATCTTCCAAAGAAGTGGCCAGATATCTAAATATTAATCCTGATACTTTCCGGCAGTTGCGCCAGCTTCGCCCTGACTTCCCCGGTCCTGTAACAAGAACGAAATATAGCCTTCCCCAAATAGATCATTGGCTTAGAACGGCGGTACCCTATGTTGATTTGCTCCAGGAGGCCAAAAATATCATAAGATCAACCAAACCTCTTGAACAGATAATAACGAAAGATTGGTGACATATTCTAAAAATAAAAATAAAACTTAAAATTAAACTCAGGATGAAATGATGGATGAGAATGAATTAATCGATCTTAAAAAAAAGATTCATGATCACATGACCGCTCTATGGGCGCGGGTATTAAAAACAGATCATCCGGCAAAAGAGGATATTTCAACCCGGATCCGCTATGTTCTTTTCTGCAATATGAGGAATGATTTCAGAGAAATGGAAACCTGGATGATTTCCCTGATTAATCTTTCTAAGCGATTTGACATTACCTGGGAATGCATGGATTGCTTGGATCTGGTTAAAAGGGCAAGGCGAATATCTGAAATATCCGGGGTAAATGCCGCATGATTTTAGCAGATGCAAAACATAATTCCCAGCTGCTGCTCGAGGAATTAAAACCATTCTGTGAACGGATTGAAATTGCCGGATCTATCCGGCGCGAAAAACAGCTTTGCCGGGATATTGAGATCGTCTGTATACCTAAAACCATCATAAAACAGAGTGATTTATTCTTTACTATTGAGCAGGTTCATCCCGGATTCATCAATGCCATAAATAAATACGAAAAGGTCAAGGGAGAGCCTAACGGTAAATACACCCAGCGGGTTCTACCCGGCAATATTAAAGCAGATATCTTCATCGCGAATAATAATAATTGGGGTCTTATTCTGGCCATCAGAACAGGTTCTGCCGAATTTTCTCACTCCCTGGCCAGGGAATGGGTCAAGCAGGGATATCATGCGGCCCGGGGGATCCTTTATTATGGATATCAGCCTCATTTTATCCGGGAGGAAATTGATTTATTCAAACTTTTAAAAATAAACTGGGTACCGCCCCAGCGAAGAATTGAAGGCTTTTAACTAGGAGGATATCATGACTCAGCAGATGCCAACTTTACATTCTCATTACCAGAACATGAAAAGAGTAGACCGAAATATCCGGTATCTCGTTTTAGATTTTTGCTCCCGGAATATCGGCCGTCCATTTTCTTTAATCGAATTGGAACTTTTTGTTATGGGGGAGCGGAAGGTTACACCTGGTAGCCCGGGCAGGATCCTGCGGTTATTAAAACAAGAACGCCTTATTAATTATCAGCAGCTCTCGCGGCATAAAAGCAGATATCAGATTACTTATATGAGGGGATTTTCTCACCAAACTGCAATAGTATTCTGATGATCAGAATAGCTCAATTAAATATATTCAATTCAAATGTAAGAGAACTGCTTTCTCAAAGATGCCAGCTGCAAGCTCGGATGGATTATTATCTCCATGTAACCCATGATGATCAGCATTATGAAACATGCTGTTCCAGGATGCAATCATTAAATAATAGAATATCAAACCATTATAATAAGAATAATAAAGAGAATTCATGAAACGCATTGAAGGCCGGATGATTCGCAAGAGCATATCGCAAAGCAAAAAAGTTGCTAAACTATCACCGGAGGCTCTTTCCCTTTTTTGTTTACTTATTCCGCATTTTAATGCTCACGGCAAGATGAATGGTAATCCTCATTATATTAAGGGTGAAATAGTACCATTAATAGATTTTTTGAATATTAATAAGATTATTGAATGCTTAAAGGAAATCAGACAGCATACAAATGTAAAATGGTTTCAGTTGGATGGGATGTATTATCTACACTCCATTAATCAGGATGAGCATCAGGATATTCGAGTAGACCGCCGGGGGGAAGATTATCTGCCCGATTATCCTGATTCCGCCGGAACCTCCTGGGGGTGTACGGGATTAATCCAGGAGGCTCCCCCCATAGAAGTAGAAGAAGAAGAAGAAGAAGAAGTTAAAGATAAAGGGTCAAAATCTGCCGATTTCGACCCGCCTCTTCGTGAATTGACGCTTTTCTCAATCAAAAAAATTAAAAACTATCATACCGCTCTGGAATTTTCAGCATCCGATCTGCAGCGCTTTGATGAAGTTTTCGATAAGCTGATCAGAATTGATAAGCGACCACCTGATCAGATCCGGGAAGTGGTTTCCTGGGTAATTTCTCAAACCGATAAAAATAAGGGTTTCTGCTGGGCCGATCAATTCCAGAGCCCCATGAAACTCCGCGATAAAGATAAATCCCGTGTAAAATATTTTGATAAATGGCTTTCCATGATGCGGTCCGAAAAAAAAACCAATGAACCGCTTATGAAACGGCTGGCCGTTAAAATCATCAGCAAAGATGGCAAAGAAGAAATGGGAATGTATCCCGAAAGCTGGGTCAATAGCAAACTGAAAGATAAAGCCATTGAACGCGATGGGGAATTACTGGTTATGGACCAGCGCAATAAAGGGTCCCCGGATTCTAGCCCGGAAGAAATAAAAGAAAAAATCAAATTATCTATAAACGCATAAGGGCCCCCAAAATTGAAAATTGTTCAAAACATAATTGAGATCTCAAATACCGGTTACCGGATTGCCGGGATAGATCCGGCATATCGGAAGCCCTGCGCTATTGCCATTGTGGATGAGAATGAAGAACTTCTGGCCCTGGAAAATTTTAACTATGAATTAGCGGGCTTGGAAATTGCCGATTATAAGCGCCGTTTTAAAATTAATAGGATTGCCTGTGAGGCCAACTGGTTGGGGACAAATGTCGCAACCTTACAGAAATTATCTCAGGTTCTTGGCTGGATCCAGGGAGCTGCGATATTATCAGCCATAGAATTTGAAAAGGTAGCCCCTACCGCCTGGCAGAATAAAATCCCATGCTTTCGCCGGGTATCACGTTTAATGCGGGACCAGGTAATTATATCTATGGCCAGGTCCATGGCCAGCATCGAGCAGAATATTACCATAGATGAAGCATCGGCTATTCATATAGCCTTTTATTCAATCAGGCGTTATAAATCTGAAAAATTAAAAGGTGTGGCTCAATGAAAAATACCCTGGTAAATGTTCTAATCATCCTGCTTTTAATTGCTGCTGGCTTTTGTCTCGGCTATTTTCTTTCCGGGGATCGGGGAGATAGTTCAGCCCTGTATAGCGAAATCGATAGCCTCTATCAGGAAATTGCGAAATATACCGCCGATATTGCTGTTAAAAAAGCCATCATTGATAGCCTTGAAATTGAAAAGTCGCTGGTTGATACCTTAATTCTTACCGAGATAAAATATATTAAGACACTACCCTATCTCACTACCGACAGCCTGGCCAGGCTTACAGCCATCACATATCGCTCAGCACACCCGGAAGAACCTATTCCCGGAGTAATGGCTTCGGGAACCCGAATGCTTATTGATCGGGCCATTGCCATTGATTATATCGGGGTGCGCCGGGCCAGTGATTATTTAAGCCAGCGCCTTGATATTTCAATGGCAGCCGAAAACGAGCTAAAACTTATATTGGCGGATCAGGAAAATGTTATTAAGAATTACCAGGTAATTAATGGCAATTTTGAGCGCCTGGTGATTCATCTATCCAGACAAAAGGATCTCCTGCAGGGCGCTCTTATTGGCACGGCAACTACAGCCATTTTAATTGGCCTTAATGTCAGGGAAGGCACAGCCCTAGGTGCTGGTGCCGGGGTTTTTGTGTTAAGCTATAATTTTGATCGGATAAAAAAAATAGTAGGATTCATATTTTGAGCTCCTGCAAATGTTCAGCTTTCAGAAAGGGGATAAAATTAAACGATGATGAAAAAAGGTTATTATATGAATAGTCAAAATTGTTGGTGAATAGTCAAATTAGGTGGGGAATAATTAAATAATGCGGGAGCTCAAAACCCCACCTTAAAATTAAGAAAGGTACAAAATGGAACAAATATTTATTTCAATATTCTTCTTTTTGACGGCCATGATTCTTTTCTGCTCCTGGGCAATGGATTCGATTAAATTCAGGTGTATAGAGGCCCCGGGATGGTTATATAGTTTTAATGATTTCTTGAAATATGGTTGGTTCGCTTATCACAAGGAAATTTTTAAAATAATCCCATCCGCCTTCTGCGATGCCTGGCATTTTTTTAAGATGATCCTGGTGGGCTCTGTCTTAATCATGGCATCGCTGGGAATTTATCTGCAATTGTTCTATATGGGCCGGATTAATTCAATCACTGAAATGCTGCGGGGAGCATTAATTCTTTTTGTGATCCTTTCCATGGCCTGGAATGTGGCCTGGTATATTGTCTATGATTACAAATATAAAATAAAATCCAAATAATAATTTGATCATGGGCCAATTTGATTGGTATTTAAAAAAAAGATGCAAAGAAATAATAATGGAGAATACAATTGTGAAAGATAAATTTATTTTATCTGATGGGGACGAGAAAATTGAATTGAAGATTGAGTCCGGGATACCCGTACCTGAGAGGATAAGCAAAAGCCCAATATGGAAAAATATTGCTAAAAAGATGGACATTAATGATAGCATAGAAGTTCGTGACTTAAAATCTTCTATCCGTATTGAAGTTAATCTCAGGAAAATAGGAAAAAAAGCCCGGAGGCGGAAATTAGCTAATGGCAAATTTCGCATTTGGTGTATTGAATAATGAAAAGCAGGATCATGTCTGAATTTAAATCTCAGTTCTTGATTTTTGTCCTGCTACTATTATCAGTCATGGTCCTGTTAATTTTTAAAGTCAATAATAGTGGCAAGAATTCTCCGGTGATTGATACTTCCAATGCCGGCGGATATATAACCGATACTTCTTATGGCAGCTGGATGAAAATTTTGTAGAAAATGAAATTACCGGAAGGGAAATATCGGGTCTGGAGAACTGAGTAATAAAGACAAAATATTCAAAACGACAAAATTAGGTTTGGCCAAAAAAATGGTCATTTTCGAAAAGAGGAAACAATTTGGGGATACTTTGCCTTCTCAAACTCAGAGTATATGCAGATTACTCTGAAAGTAACGCGGATGCTATACATTTCGCTTTCAAAAATAGCCATTTCGCATTTTTTGGCCTCTTTTTTTTTGAAGCTTAATTTATTATAAATAAAGGATTGTAAAAAAAGTGCATAGTGAACGGATGTACAAAAAGTGCTCCAAATGCGAAATGGGTTTTAACACGAAAAAAGTGATTATGTAAACCAAATGTAACAGAAAGTTAAGAATATAATAATGCTAATTATTGGAGAAATATTCATTTAAGGATTTATTGTAATAGCCTTTGGGCCATTAAATAAATAGAATTTTGGAGGAAATAAATGAAAATTTTATGTGTGCATTGTCGAAAATGGGTTGATGTAAAAAATTCGAAAATTCACTGGAGAAAATGCAAAAAACATCTAGCAAGAAAGATTGTTTTAAAACTCATGGAAGAAATCCAACACTTAAAAAGTGTAAACATTAAAAATAAAAAATTTATAATTAAAAAATTATTAAAAGAGATTTGGTGTTTTTTTTCTGGTGAAGATCTCTATAAAAAAGAATATGAGGATTTAACAAAATCATATACTCATTCACGACCAAGACCAGATACAGATCCCCCAGAAAATAAAAAATTTATAATTAAAAAATTATTAAAAGAGATTTGGTGTTTTTTTTCTGGTGAAGATCTCTATAAAAAAGAATATGAGGATTTTATTTCAAAATTATGAGAGGCTCTAGACCATTAGAATTATCAGAAATCAAGAAAGTTAAGAAACTTTTTAAAGGTCCGATGAAAAACCGGAATTATGCTTTATTTATTTTAGGAGCCAATACCGGATTCAGAATTTCTGAGATCCTATCTCTCCGATTGGAAGATGTCCTTGAAGAGGATGGCCAGTTTAAAAAAAGATTAACGGTTTTTAAACGAAATATGAAGGGCAAAAAGACCAGCCGGACCGTCTTATTAAATAAGGCCGCCCGAGATGGGATTCTCCCCTGGTTGAAGGAGCTCACAAAAATGGATATCATTCATAAAGACGATTGTATATTCCGTTCTATCCGGGGCAATTATTCAATCAGCAGGACCCAGGCATGGAAAATATTAACAAATACTTTCCGTGAGGCAGACTTAAATGGTAAGCTCGGTACTCATTCCATGAGAAAAACATTCGCCAATAATATTTATAAATATTTCTTGATTAAAGTAGCCGCAGGTGAACCGCTTGATGCATTCAGATCAACTTCAAAAGCCCTGGGCCATTCAGATATAAAAAGCACTGATCAATATCTATCCTTCCTGGAAGAGGACGTGGATAAGGCTATTGAAAATGTGGGAGTTATATGACTGAAGCATTATTTACAACCGAGGATCTCCGGCGGCGATGGAACAAGAAAACAAGATTTGTGGTAAGGCGTTTAATTCATAGATACGCCGATATTCTTGAACCAATGAAGATAGGCCGGGAATTGATGATCTATCCAGAGAATGTAATAAAATTTGAAGAGGCAATGAGAATTATAAAAGGAGAGGAATGAAATGGCTGGAAAAAAGAATATGGAAACTTTATTCATATTATTATTTATATCAGCCATATTAATCTTTGCTGGGATCCGGGCAAGGCAGCATCGGGATGCATATGATTCTATATATAGGAGAGGATCAAATGGCAAAAAGATTTAATCTTGATAAAGCCCTGGCCAATGCTGCCAGGCGAACTATTAATAAATTAATTGCAAAAGGTAAGACGAATGCCAATAGAAGAGTCCGGGAAATTTATTATATAAAAGCATCGGATCTAAATAGACAGACAAAAGTTACTCGAGCCAATTATTCCAATATGGAAGCAACAATAAAGATTAAAGGAAGAAGAGTAGCCGTCTATGCATTTGGGGCTAGGCAGACCAGGACTGGGGTGACTGTAAGAATAAGAAGAGATAGAGGAAGAAAGCTTATTCGTCACGCCTTTATTGCAACAATGCCAACAGGACATATTGGTGTATTTCAACGCAAAACAAAAAAGAGATTACCGATCAAACAATTATATAGTTTATCTGCAGCTCAGATGTTTGAGCAACAGGGAGTAAATGAAATAAATATTCTTATTGAACGTGAAGGCGGGAAGATTCTGCAGCATGAGATTGATTATGAGATGTCAAAATTTAAAAGATGAGCGGGTCCTTCCTGGCCAAATAGCAGTGAGGGTCAGGCGAGCCCAGAATTCCGCTAGACTCTGCCAGCAAGAGGTGGCTTCATTTTCATGAGCGAGGAATTAATTAATACCAAAAGGCTTGCCGAGATCTTAGGGATGACTGAGCGGCGGGTTCAGCAGCTGGCAGCTGAAAATGTTTTTAAGAAAATTGGAAGAGGTAAATTTCAACTCATTGATTCTGTCCAGAATTATTTATCATATCAACTTGACCTGGAGAGGAAAAAATTCAATAAGAATGATATGGCCATAAATGAAGCCCGGCGGAGGAGAGAACAGGCAGAGGCATTTTTAAAAGAGATGGAAGTGGGGACAAGGCGGGGGGAACTTCTCGAAAAAGAAGATGTCATGAAAAGCTGGCAAAAGATATTATCGATTGTAAAAACCAGGCTGCTGGCTCTGCCGAGCAAATTATCACCGCAGCTTGTAGGTCTGGATACGGTTAATGAAATTAAATCAAAATTAGACGAAGAGATCGATCGCGCCTTAAATGAACTTACAAATTCAGGAAATTATTGAGCAATCTTTAATTGCTTTAAAACCACCGCCACGCCTTACTGTTTCCGAATGGGCTGATAATCATCGCATCCTATCCCCGGAGGCGGCCGCCATGCCTGGTAAATGGCTCACATCTCTGGCTGAATTCCAGAGAGGAATGATGGATGCCATATGTGAGCCCGGAGTGGAAACGGTGGTTTGCAAAACATCTTCCCAAGTTGGTAAAACAGAGATCCTTAATAATATAATCGGCCGTTTCATCGATCAGGATCCCTGTCCCATCCTAATGCTTCAACCCACCATTGAAATGGCCCAGACCTGGAGCAAAGATCGCTTTGCTCCCATGGTTCGGGATACCCGGGCGCTCCATGGTAAAATAAAAAGCCCCAAATCAAAAGATTCTAACAATACCATTCTTCATAAAACCTTCCCCGGGGGTCATATTACGGCTTCAGGCGCGAATTCTGCGGCTTCCCTGGCCAGCCGGCCCATCAGGATTGTGCTATGTGATGAGATTGATCGATATCCGCCCAGTGCCGGCTCTGAGGGTGATCCGGTAAGCCTTGCCATAAAAAGAAGCACTACATTCTGGAATCGATTAATCGTAATGGTATCTACTCCTACCATTAAAGATCTCTCCCGAATCCAGGCGGCCTGGGAGGAATCTGATCAGCGGCGCTTTTTTGTCCCCTGCCCCGAATGCGGATATAAACAATATTTAACCTGGAGCAATGTAATCTGGCAAAAGAATGATGCTGGAGAGCATATGCCCGAGACTGCTCGATATAAATGTGAAGTATGCGGATCTTTATGGAATGATGTTCAAAGGATAAATGCAATTCGGAAAGGTGAATGGATTATAACGGCCTCGCCCAGGGATAAAAAAATTGTTGGATTTCATATTTGGGAAGCTTACTCACCCTGGGTTAGACTGCCAGATATAGTTCAGAATTTTTTAGATAGTAAAGGCAACCCCGAACGTATGAAGGTTTTTGTAAATACAGTCCTGGGGGAAGAATGGGAAGATGAAGGATTGGTCGTCAATAATCTTCAGATATTCGGCCGGAGGGAAGAATATAAATCTACGGTACCGGCCGGTGGCCTGTTAGTAGTCTCGGGAACCGATGTCCAGGATGACCGCCTGGAAACAGAAGTAGTGGCATTTGGGAAAGGATTTGAAAGCTGGTCTGTGGAATATTTCATAACTCATGGAGATCCGGGAAGGGAAGAAGTTTGGAATGAGCTTAGTGAAAGATTATTGACCACCTATAAGCATGAAACCGGTGTATCTCTTCGGATCTCCTGCGGTACCGTAGACTCCGGGGGACATTTTACAGATAATGTTTATCGTTTCTGTGCCGGAAAGGAATCCCGACGGATATTCGCAATTAAGGGATCAAATACCATAGGAAGTCCCCTGGTATCCAGGCCATCCAAATCTAATAAAGGAAAGATAAAACTATTTACTGTCGGGACCGATACGGCAAAAGAATTAATTTATTCCCGGCTGGGAGTGGATGAACCGGGCCCCGGGTATATGCATTTTCCAAATAAATATGATGAAGAATATTTCTCCCAGCTTACAGCAGAAAAAGCAGTTACTAAATATAGCAAGGGTTTTCCTCATAGAGTTTGGGTAAAAACCAGGGCCAGGAATGAAGCCCTGGATTGCCGGGTCTATGCCATGGCTGCCCTGGCAATACTTAATCCGAATTTTGATAAGATCGCTGAGAGTTTTGAGAAAATAGTTAGCGAAATCAAAAAAGACGAAGATAAAGATAATAAAAAAACCATAGCCAAACCTAAAAATAACTGGGTTAATGGATGGAAGAAAAGATGAAAAGAAAAAGAAATATAGGCCGCCCCAGGGCGGAAGATCCCCGGGTTCATCTTCCCAATGTAGTTATCCAACAAACTACGCTGGTTAGAATTATTCGTCTAGCAAAAGAGACTGATAAATATCTTTCATATCATATTAACAGGGCATTAAATCAATATATTGAATCTATTAAAAAAAATTAATATGTAATTTTCTGAATAAAACCTACCGTAAACCAGCTAGATCTAGGCCTGGTTTTTAATATAATTATACATTTTAGAAATAATAGTTTTTAGGCCCCTTGAAAATAAGGGGGTATAATTATTAAATTTAGATGAAAGGAGTCTTATGGCTTCACATGCGCGAACCATGTTATCCGCGATTGAATCTGTTCTTGAAGGTCGGATTACTTCAGATATTGAACAATATACTATTGCCGGCAGGCAGATAACGAAGATTCCGATATCAGAATTGCTGGTTCTTTATGATAAATATAAGGGAGAGGTTGCGCGGGAGGAAGAGGCGGAGCGCTTAAAGATGGGCTTGAAGAATAAGCGCATGATAAAAGTGAGATTCTGATTTGACTATATTGGACCGGATCCTTAAAATGCTTGGATTATCACGGCAAATAAATTCATCCATGCCGGTAAAGCGCTCCTATGCGGGTGCCGGGACCGGCCGCCTTTATCATTCCTGGACGACCACCAATCAATCCGCCGATGCAGAACTCCGTTTTAATCTTACCTCTCTCCGGGCACGCTCCCGGGAATTAGAGGCTAATAATGATTATGCTAAAAAGTTTTTCAGAATGGTTAAGACCAATGTGGTTGGAAGGGATGGGATAAAATTGCAAAGCCAGGTGAAAAACGATTCAGGTAAGCCAGACGAAAAGGCAAGAACGAAAATTGAAGAAGCCTGGACCCGGTGGATTAAGAAAGGCTTCTGTGATGTTACCGGAGAATATAGTTTTCGTGATATCCAGAAGCTGGTGATCTCTTCCGCGGCCCGGGATGGGGAGCTCCTGATCAGGAAGATCCAGGGATTTGATAATGATTTTAACTTTGCACTCCAACTTATTGAAGCCGATCATCTGGATGAAAAGATGAATGATAACCTGGCCAGTGGAAATAAAGTCAAAATGGGCGTGGAATATGATCAATGGAATCGGCGTATAGCCTATCATGTCTATAAAAATCATCCCGGTGATTATTTCTATGGGTCCACATTCGGGGAGAAAATCAGGATCCCGGCCGATGAGGTCATTCACTTTTACCTTCCCATGAGGATCTCCCAGACACGCGGGATACCCTGGATGCATGCTGCAATGACCAGACTTAATATGATCGGGGGATATGAAGAGGCTGAACTTGTGGCGGCTCGCCTGGCAGCTGCAAAGGGGGGGTTTTATGAAACAGATCCCGAAGGTCAATATATCGGAGACGATCAAGAAGGGGATCAGCCTATTCAAGAACTTGAACCGGGAATGCTTGAAGCATTACCTCGAGGCTGGAAATTCCATGCTTATGATCCTCAACATCCCACTACAGCTTTTGAAGCATTTGAAAAAGCAATTCTGAGAGGGATCTCTTCCGGTTTGGATGTTTCATATAATTATTTGGCCAATGATCTGGAAGGCGTGAATTATTCCTCCATCCGCGCTGGTGTCCTGGATGAGCGGGATGTCTGGAGAGATCTACAAGCATTTCTTATTGAACATTTTCTGATGATTGTTTTTGAAGAATGGTTAAAAATGGCTCTGCTTACGCAACAAGTGGCACTTCCGTCATCCAAATTTGATAAATTCTCTGCAGCAAAATGGCAGCCCAGGGGTTGGCAATGGGTAGATCCGCAAAAGGATATCCAGGCTAAAATCATGGAAATCAATGCCGGTCTAAATTCGGCTACTGATATTGCTGCTGAACAGGGAAAGGACCTGGAAGAGCTTTATCAGCAGCTTAAGAGCGAAATGCAATTATTAAAGAAATATGGAATTTTATTACCGGAAATAAAAATAAACCCGGAGACAAATCAAAATGGAAACTAAATGATATAAAATAATTCCATGATAAGATCATTTTTCTGCTTAATGGAATGTCATTGAGAGTTGAAAAATGGAGCACTTTCATGCGGTATTAAAATATTTTATATCAGATAATTTTAAATGATGAGGCACTTATGGAAGATCGCAATTTAAACGATTTATTAAAAATGACATGCCGCTCATTGCAATTAAGAGCTGATAGTATAAATGAGGAAGAGCGGAGTGTCGAGGCGATTATTACTACAGAGAATCCTGTCCTGGTAATGGATTGGAAGAGATGGGAACCGATCTATGAGATATTATTATCCAGCGGCCGAGTTGAAGGAGAGACTCAGGTTGTAATGCTTGATTCTCATATGAGATTTGGTATTGAATCCGTTCTTGGCTCAATTCGGGATATTAAAAAAGAAAATGGAAATACAGCCGGAAGATTATTTTTTGCCGAGAATAATGAGAAATCCGATCAAGCCTGGAACCTGGTTCGTCAAAAGCATTTAACCGATATTTCAGCCGGTTATAATGTGATTGAATATAAAGAGATCAAGCCTGATCAATCGCTGAAAATTAATGGTCGCGAATTCAAAAATACTTTTGATAGGATTCTCAGGATCTCTTATAAATGGAAGTTGAAGGAAGGCTCCCTTGTTCCCATTGGAGCGGATGATGCCTCAAAAATAAAACGTGAATTTGTTGACATAAACAAGCAAAAAGAAAGGAGCCATAAAATTATGGAACTCAATGAAGAAAATGTTCAGCCCCAAAAGGATGTAAAACCCGCCGCAGCTGATCCGGTGGACATAGAAAAAATCACCCGCGAAGCCAGGGAAAAGGAAATGCAGCGTATCCAGGAAATAATCGCTATGGGTGAGCAATTCAATATGAAGCAGGAAGCTGCAAATGCAGTAAAAGATTCCAAGGTAACCGTGGATCAGTTCCGTCAACAGGTCCTGGACAAAATCGCAAATAAACAGCATATCGATACCCAGCAGGCCAATCTGGGAATGCCGGAAAAAGAGATCCAGAATTATTCCATCATGCGCGGAATTCAGGCGATTCTAAAAAAGAAACCGGAATTGGCAGGGCTCGAAATGGAAGCATCCGCCGAGATTTCCAAAAGATTTAAAGAGGAACCCCGGGGATTTTTTGTTCCACATGATGTCCTTCTTCGGGAAATTAATGGTAAATCGGCGAAGCGTGAAATTACCACATCTTCAGGCGGAACTGGCCTCATAGCAACCGACAGCCTGGCAGGATCTTTCATAGATCTTTTGCGAAATCGGGCATTACTGGCTCAATTAGGGATGCGTATTCTTTCCGGTTTGGTTGGTAATGTTTCCATCCCCAAACAGAGCGGTGCAGCAACTGCTTATTGGGTGGCAGAATCCGGGGATTCAACTCCTTCAGATAGCGCATTCATCGCATTAACCCTGGCATTGAAAACCGTTGTGGGTGCCACACTTTATAGTCGGGCAATGCTTCTACAATCAAATCCAAGTATAGATGGTCTTGTCATGGATGATCTGGCAACTGAACTGGCCTTGGCCATTGATCTGGCAGGAATCGCCGGAACCGGTTTATCAAACCAGCCCACAGGAATTATTGAAACCGACGGTGTGGGTAATGTTGTTGCGGCTTCCATTGATTGGGCTAAAGTAGTTGAACTTGAAACGGATGTGCTTTCAGCAAATGCGGGTATTGGTTCAATGGCTTATTTGACTAATGCTGCCGTTAATGGACTTCTTAAAACCAGGGAAAAGGCAACCAATACGGCGCAATTTCTGGCTATGAATGGCCAGATGAATGGTTATCCGGTAGCAGTGAGTAATCAGGTCCCAAGCGCTACAATGATTTTCGGTGTATTTTCTCAATTGATACTCGGACTTTGGGGTGGATTGGATATCTGGCCGGATCAATATACCAATGCCGCGGATGGTGGTGTTTACATCCGGGCATTTCAAAGTTGTGATATTGGTGTCCGTCAGGCAACTGCCTTCAGTTATGCCGATGACATCGATTAATCAGAGAAGATCTATAAAGCTTTTAAAGGATAATTATAAATAAACATGAATCATTAAATGGAGGATTAAGAATTGAAAACTAAAATCTTTTTTCTAATCACCATAATTTTGGTGATTCTGACCTTAAATATTGCCATGGCCGCCACTCATTATGATCAGGATGTGAGTTATATCGATAGAACCGGGAAGCTCACTTACTATGGAACCGTAACTTTTGCCGATAGTGGATCTGGAGCCATCTATTATACCCAGGCTATGTTCATTGGTGCAGTATCAGAGGATTATGGATATGCCTATTTTGTATGTTCTGAGGTGGGTACCGAGGATGTCAATGTATTTGTTGAATACGCTCCCACCGAAGATGGACCATGGGTGGCGGGAACCACAGATACCGATCTTGACGCTGTGGGCACCACTGCAAAAACTGATACTATTGGCATAGTCCAGGGGGCTGATGCTGTCGTCTATCATTGTTTTAATTTCATGCGATTTAAGTTTGTGGCTGGCCAGGCTATGAATTCAACGGTACTTACTTATTATGCCGGCTTTCGTAAACCTTCCGGCCTTGAACGCATGAATGTGGGATTGACCAAAGATACTCAATAATCCCAGAAAATGTGTGGCTAAATAACTGGAAATTAAAAGGGCTGCCGAATTATCCGGCAGCTCATGTTAAACAAAAAAAGGGAAATAGGAACATGATAACAACTAAAGGTCCTGAAGGTAAAAGGGATTGTGTGGTCACTCGTCCCTTTAAATATGAAGGTAAAATTTTGGAAAAGGGTGAGAAGGTTTCTCTAAAAGCTGCTTTTGCTTTTGAAATGAAATCCGCCAACAAAGTGAAATATGCCAATGAAGCAGTAGATCTGGCGGATGATAAGCCAAAAAAGGCCGAAAAGAAGGCAGAAAAGCCTGAATGACAACTATCCGGGAGCAGATATTAAATGATGTTGATGCGATATTCGCGGCTGGTCTGGCTGTCGATATTACCCATCATTATGGATCTTCCCAGGAAAACCTAAAAGCCTTTTGGGATGATTCTTATCAGCCTTCGTTTGATGGGACACTCCCGGTTGCCAATGCACTGCCCCGGATCCTGGTAAAAACATCAGTAGCCGGGAATATCAGCAAAACCAGTTCATTTACCATAAATAGCACCACTTATTATGTGGATGCCATTATGGTGGATAACGAAGGTATAACCGAACTTACCCTCAGTGAGGATTCAGCAGGATGACAATAGAGAATACAATCATTGCCAAGATCGTTGTTCTTTTAGGTAATATCACTATTGCTAAAGGTTATAGTTTTAATCTTAAAAGCATAGTTGAATGGCGTGATTCCGATCTGGCCGAATCTGAATTGGATGCCGTTGAGGTCCGGGATATATCAAATCTTCCTGCTGAGGATGATGAGATGGAGCATCTCCTGAGCATTGAATTGACTTATGTTAGCGCCGGCGGCACTACTCCGGCGGTCCATCGGGCCAGGGTGCAGGAGATTATTACTGCATCTTCAGCAATTGAGGATCAAAGTTACGTTACCGGGGCGGAATTGCTGGGCCTGGAAAAGGATGTAGAAAAACAGAAAAAGCGTTTTATGAAAACCGTGATTCATCTGGGCGTGCTTTATAATGCTGAAAGGTGGAATATCTGATGATTCGATGGGATTCACATGCATCGGAAGAGGGCTCCTTTAAGATTACTCATGATTTTCTTGATCTTTCCGGTACTGCAGTGACCCCTACGGTTATTACCTGGACATTAAGTGATAAATATGGGAGGGTAATAAACAGCCGGGAAGATTTTGTGATAGCCGAACCGGCTTCATCTATAAGTATTGTACTCCAGGGAGATGATTTGGCTCTCCCTGATGTTTATGATAATCTCCGGGTATTGATTATAAAAGCTACATATGATGACCCAGGTACAACCCTTACTGGTTTACCCTATACAGAAGGAATCATATTTTATATAGATCACATTATCAACATTTCATAGAAGGAGTGATTTAAAATGGCACGAACCGCTGCGAATATCAAAAAACCGCATTATCGCGTAATGCATCGAACACCAGATACGGGGGATGTCCCCCCGGCAGATAATGCGGCATGGATTACCTTATTGGCGACCTTCACCGAAATTGGTTATTGTCGAGATAAGACCATAAAGCTGGAATTTACCGAAGGGGATGAAGAGATCCTCGATGATGGAACCAAATTAAAATTGGGTTATAATGCTGTGCTGGAATTTACATTATTGCAGAGTATGGAAGCCGATTATACCGCTTATGAGGCTATTGAGAATATTGCGCAGGATATTTTAATAGTAGATGAGACTCTGAGCCGAGCGATTTATTTACCCAATGCCCTTTTATTTTTCGGTGAATCTGTTCTCTCTGGTGACATTGAAGCTGTACCGGCAAAATATGAAGCGGAAAATCTCAGTGCAAAATCTGATTTCCGCACAAGATTTGCCATTCCCGCTGCTTAATTATTGAAATTATCCGGCTAAAAATAAATTGATAATTGCCGGGTTCTAAAATCATAAATTAAAGAGGTGGATTATGCAAATCCTTTATATTCTGTTGGCTCTGCTAATAGGTCAATACATCCATATTTATTTCAAATGGGTGGAATTCAAAAATAATCAGATAGAGGAGCCGGAGGATAGCTTTCTCTATTATTTTAAATCCCAGTTGAAACTTATTCTGGCCAGGATGGTGCTGTTTGTTGCAGCCGCAGTCTGGATCGGCCTCACCCCGATACAGCAGGATATTCAGGGCGCATTCCAGCACTATGTCTGGCCATTCTATGCTTTTATTGGCTATTCCCTGGATTCATTCATCAAAAATCTATTTATTCATTTCCAATCTAAAAAATTGCCGGGATAATTATGTTTAAAAATATTAATAAATTCTTTTTTGATTTAACAAAGCGGAATTGGGGAGCGCCCTGGCATTATATCATTTCCTGTCTGGTCACAATAATTTTTATAAGGATCATGGGCATCAAAAATGTTTGGGAATGGTATTTTGGTATTTATACGCTCGTTCTCATTTTTGTGGCCAGTGGATATGAAGTATGGCAGTTAAGCCAGAAAAATGAAACCCGCCAGGGTGCAGTTGAAGATCTTATTATGGCCATTTTTGGATATTTAACGGCCACTATTTTTCTCTGGGGGGATTCCTGGTATTATCTGGTTCACCTGGCAATAATTCCTCTCTTTGTTCCCCAAAGGAACCGGCTGCTCATCTGTCTGGATCCCGGTCATGGAGGAAAATTCCCGGGCGCAGTTTCAGCAGGAGTAAAAGAAGCAAATGTCAATTTCAGATATGTTCATCGATTATCATCTCTCCTGCGGTTGCATTTTGATATAATCTGGACCCGGATCTCTGATAATCATTTATCTCATATCTTGAGTAAAGATCTCATAAAGCGGGCCGAAATCGCAAATGAAAATGAGGCCGACCTATTCATATCTGTACATTGTAACGCTTCCGAGGATCCGGGAGCTCACGGTTTTGAAATATGGACCAGCCGGGGTGAAACAGATGCCGATCGATTCGCTGATTCTGTTTTTAATTCGGTTAGCAAATTGATCCCGGAATTAGCCCTAAGAATTGATCTCAGTGATGGAGATACTGATAAAGAAGCTGATTTTGCTGTTCTGCGAAAGACCCGTATGCCGGCCATTTTGCTTGAATTAGGATTTTTAAGCAATGAGAAAGAGCGCGAGCAGCTTCTTTCTTTTATTTACACCGAGAGATTGAGTAAGGCAATTGCTCAGGGAATATATGAGGCTTTTAATGTTTTCGATACCTAAAGAAGTATTTCAGCTTGGAATTACCATTGTTATTTTTCTTTTAATTCAAACAGGTGGTTTAATATGGTTTTTATCGAAGCTAAACTCAAATCTCAATTTTCTAACTCAAACCATATCGCGATTGGAAAAATCTCTCGAAGGATTTGTAAACATATCTCATTTATCTGAAAAATTAAAAAGGGTTTGGGATGCCATTGAGGGGAATAAACAGGATATTCTCCAAATGCAAAACGATCTGAATAGTCATTTAAGAGAAAAAACTTAATCATTTGGTCCATAAATATGAAAATATATAAATATTTTTTTTTATTCTTTTTAACTTCTTCGCTTTTTGCTCAATTCCCTGAATTCCTAATATTCCCGGAATGGCCTGAATTTGGCCTTATCGGCTTATCATCTGATATAATTCCACCCAGATCTCCGATTCTTGCTTTAGATACGCTCGGTACAGATTCTACTCAATTGACATTAAATTTCAGGGGAGATGCTACTCTTGATAGTTTCTTTGCTCGCTGGGATACAACTGATTATCCTGCCTCCAAAGCGGCTGGTAGTGAGCTTTTAACTGGAGGAATTGGAGATACTGTCAATCTGATCAAGTGGGACTATGATTTGGCTTATTCTTCTCATACCGTTTATGTTAGAGTTTTCGTTCAGGATACCATCCCCAATTCAACATACGGGCAAATATTAAAAGCCGATGCCGTCCCGCCAGATACAGCCCTTATTGCTGTAGATGGGACAATTGTAGAGCCAAATAGTCTTATCATGGCTTTCAATCCGGGAAAGGTTTCCGCACGAGATTTCAAGGATGTTAGGATTTATTATACACTTTCTGGTGGAAATTTTGGAGCAAAGTCATTTGCTACTGGTTTTACTCTTCCGAAAGCAACTTTGTACGCAGATACAAATGGAAATGGTGTTTTTGACTCTACTTTGATAGTTACCATAAACGCATTTAATCCCAGTTACCTTGAAGACGATACCGTTGCCTTTGCTGATTGGTATTTACAATTAAGGGATTCTTTAAATAATAGCATTAATACTTCAACAGTCAAAGATACATTCTACTGTCATAAAGAAGAAGATTTAGCGGTTGATTCTATATGGATTTCAACTAATGGAGATTCAATTTTCGTAAGGATAGACGGCAATCCGACACTTAAAAATACCTGGGCAAGTGTTACTAACTTAAAATACCCTTATGGAGTTGCTACTGATTACTTTGTTGTGACCTCCTATTATGGCTACTGGATTGACGACAAAGATACATATATGGATTCTTTGGGTGGACAGGCTTTTCCGATAAAACTTTTGGTAAGTGATGGAGATATAGATAATGATATTCTCAATTTTCCGTTGGACGAAACTGATTGGGTTTATTGGGGAGGGGAAGCCGATCACCCATATCCAGGAGATTCACTATTTTTTTGCATTTATACAAGTATTTATGTTCCCAATCATCCAAAAGCTGGATATTCCGTGACCAGAAAGAGTGCAAGAATTGCTTTAGATACTCTGGTTTATCCAGTGGTAGAAACATATGCTGGGACTTTCAATTATTTACTAAATTTTGTTTTAAAGTAGGAATAAGGCATGAAAATATTAACCGTTATTTTAACGATCCTCGTCTTATTCAGCATAGGATTATCTCAGCAGAACCTTGCCGATATTCCTACGAATAAGGTTGCGGGAGTTGACTCTTGTTATGATTGGGAGTTTAATCGACTTGTTCTATATGTCCAGAATATTATAGATTCGCTAAATGCTCTTGGTGGAGTTGATGCTGATACTAACCAGACGAAAATTGCGGATGCTCTTGGGAATAGACTTCCGGTAAATAATCCAGCAGTAGATGCAGACACGGCGGGAGCTATGTTAGCTCAAGCCCTAGGTGCTCGTGTGGAGAACAGTGAACTTTCTACGGTTGTACCAGCGAATGAAACAGATGCAGCTCATGATAACTTTTCAGAGATTGAGGGTAGTGTTGCAGCTGGTCAATATGCTGCTGGATCAATAGATGAGCCGGATCTCAATGTAACCAATTCTCCAACAGACAACTATTTGCTTTCCTATAATTTGGCTGGTACTAATTTTACATGGGTAGCTCCTTCTGCTACCGCTGAATCTTCCTGGCTCGACATTACTGTTACTGATACTGGGAGGATCACAAACTTTAGACCAGAAACAGGAGATACTTTTAATTTTAGAGGCGTTGGTAAATTTTCAGGCGGTTTAGTTGTAAGTTCAATAGATATTGACTTATTGAATTTTGCTGGTACGACTGATGGGACATTAAATCCTGGCACAGATTCTACAATCTACTATGAAGTTGGAGTTGGATGGAGGAGAGCACTTTGGCCTACAAGTGGAACTGGTGATTTTATGGCCTCTCTTTTTGAAGATTCTGTTTTAAGTGTGATGAAACATCTTGCTGCGGGATCAAGTCCTACTACAGGTGACACTCTTCCAATGGTAAGGGATGGAACTTTATATGGTATAGATATTGGAGATTTACCTGCTGGAACCGGTATGCAGGCAACAGCTTTAAAAGAAAGTCTGGCAACCTATGGCTTGTCAAAAACTACAGATGATGATTCAACAATTTTTACTCTTCCTTCGATATTTCAAGCTGCAATAAAGGGAATAGGTAGGTTGCTTGGATTTAATTATATTCAGGTTGATAGCCTTGTTAGAACCGAGCCTGAGTTACTTCCACTTTATACGGTTGGGGATACGTCCTGTATAAGCACTACCGATACTTTGCCTGCTGGATATGCGCCAAGAGGGTTTACCATAGATACGCTTGTAATAGTAACTTATGGAGCAGCGGCTCCAAATCATACTCTACAATTCTACCATAGTGACGGCACGGCCTTATTCGCATCCGCACAGACAATTAATACTCTTGGGACAACAAAACTCACTACTTTTGACGATGCTACTGGTCTTGCAGGAAGATGCTACGCCACTACTCCAGCGGTAACATCAATTCCATCTAAATACAAATTATGTGCCTATGCAATAGGAAGGTGGGATTACTAAAATGAAAAGATTTATTTTATTATTAGCAATCATCATTTTTACTATTGCAGATAGTCAGGTTATTATTACACGTAGAGGTATTCCTGGAGGTGGAGGAGGTGGTGGAGGATCACCAGCAATAGTCGATTCAACGTCTGTGGGAGATAATGGGGGAGGAACAAGTCTTGAATCCGCTTCTTTTACAGTTAGCGGAGAGAATAGAGTTTTATATGTAATGGCTGGTAGTGGTGCGAGTTCACCAGTAACTGCTAATAGTGTAGAATGGGGCGGTTCTGGCGGTACTTCATTAACGCAGATCAGTACAACTCTTAATATGCAAGCAGATTATGGAAGAATGACCCTATGGCGTTTGATTGCACCAACTGCCCAAACTTCAACTGTTTATGTAACGTGGGGTTCGAGTCAAGATGAACGCTGGATAATTGCTTTTGCTATTGAAAACTGCGATCAATCAACACCCAACAATACTATAGCTACGGCTACAGGTACAAATGCTGCACCAACAGTAAATGCAATCAGTTCTGCCAATGATTTGGTTTTAGATTTTATGAGTTGGCTTGAATTAGATGGAGATAGCTATACATGTACAATAGGAGCAAATCAAGTTCAATCTGCTAATTTAGGTGGCGGGGCATTTAATCCGAATGAAGGTGCCGGTGCCTCACATGAAACTGCAACCGGAGCGAGTACCACAATGTCATGGACAATAAGCGGTACTGGCTACCAGCAAGGATGGGGAATATATGCGTTTTCTCTTAATGCTCCTTAGTTTATTGTGTTTTAGGGTTCATCCTCAGACAATAGAACCTGGCCCTGGAACAATGGAGCTTGGCCCAGGCATAATAGATACAGTTATTACTGATGCTGAAGAACCCCCACCCGAAACAATATATGGTTTAGATTTCCCCTCTAATGGTGATTCACCATCAGATGCTTTTGTGGCAATTCAATTTGATGATCCGCAGGATAATGGATTCCCGATATGGGGAGCCTCTGATGCGGGTACGACATGGATATGGGAATATTACCCCGTTCAGCAAACAGGTTATTATATTGTCTGGTGGTGGTCTAATAATGGTACATTCATTTGGGATAGCGGAAGTCCTAATACATATTACGGTTGTACTCCATATCCGACAAATGGATCAAGCAGTGGGACTTCTCATTATTGGAACATTTCAATAGATGGCGGTGATGAAACCTCCACAAGAGCCAGTGGAACATATACCGTAGTAAAGGATAATTGGTATTTACAGGCCTGTAGGGTCGTTGTAAGTGGGACAAAAACAGTTATATTTTACGCCAATTTGCCCGATACATCAAACAGTTATGTAATAGAAACCACTGTTTCGAGCGGTTATGGAGAAACCGATCCCCCCTATCCCGCAGTCACTTTTGGCGATTCTCCCTGGTATGGTGATTATCAACATGAACGCTTATCGGGAACGCTTGGCAGGGTAAAAATATTTAATCATTGCCTATCATCCGCAGATATGTTAACCGAGGCCGCTGATATGTCAGGGCTTCAAACAACAGACGGAAACTCATATATTTGGTGGGGCAAAAATACCTTTGATTCGGTTGATGATTTAACGGATGATTATGGAACGGGGCATGCTTTCAGTTGGGCCGGAGCGACAAAAGCAACAAGAGTGGAGATTAATCCATGAAAAAAATATTGATATTCATACTGATTAATTATTGCATTTCATTAAGCGCAACGTTCTCTAAATTTGTTGAGATGCAGGAACATACCTGGTATCAGGTAAGCAATGATTCAAGCAAGATGAATTGCATCTCCTATGCAAATGACGGCTATGGTAATGACATTGAGAATATGATAGGGGCATGGAATAGCGGTGCATATGATCCAGTTACTCATAGGATGTATATTACTGGTGGCGGTCATAATGATTACTACGGTACAGAAGGATATTATTTTGATTTGGTTGATTTGGCCTGGCGTTTTGCATGGGATAGGAATGGACTCAACAGTTATGGTGGAAGCTGTGTTGAATCTGTCGGTGGAATCCCGAACCAAAGACATACTTACGATGGTCTTGAATTTGATTATATCAGAAATAGGTTTTTGGAATATGGTGGTTCGTTAGCTTGCCAAACAGGTGGTGGATCAGATCAATTCTGGGAGTGGAACCCAACTACAGATACGTGGACTAATATTGGTGGACTTTCTGATGAGACCGATACTTATCTTGGCATGAATAGCCATTTCAGCCCCAAAGATACTTGTTTCTATCTGCATGACGAACACTATCTTTATAAATTTGATCTTGTGGGTCAATCCGTTACTCTAATCAGTGATTATCATGCACAGAGCTATGGTAGGACGGCCTGTATTGATACCAGTAGGAATTGGTATATCGCCTGTGGCGAGGGAGACTTCTGGTATTTCGATCTTGACGAATCGACTCCATTATCTCCCCATAATATTTCATCGACCGGCGGCAGTTCGATTATAAATGCTCAAGCACCCGGCATTGATTTTTCTCCGATAGAAGATAAATTAATCGGATATACTGGTGGTATAATCTACGAAATGAACATGACAACTAATGTCTGGACGACAAGAGACCTGGCCAATAATCCACCCACAAGTTGTGTGGGGACTTCTACTAAGATTTATAACCGCTGGCGTTATATGCCGGAATACAATACTTTTATCTTTGTCGGCTGTCCCGATGAGGATGTATATTTTTACAAGTCTGCATTTGCTTCGGGTGAGTGGGGATCACGTTCTGCCCAATCGGGTGTCCAGATAGCTTATGACTTTTCCGATTCCAACCAGGTAGTTAATCATCTCCATCGAGATAGGGAAGATCCAAAATGGTATTACACCGTATGGGATACTACGCTGGGCGAGGGTTGTATGAGGAAGCTTGTTCCAGATGATGAGGATTTGGGTGCAACAAATGACTTTAAAGTCAATTTCTCGGAGACAGCTACTTCTGACACGGGCGTGACAAACCCAGCGAAAGAATATGGCATATCGGGTGCCGGTAATTTGGGCAGTACGTTTTATATTCCCTTCCTATATCGCATAGATTCCACCATGAGTGATAATGTTTGGAGCCTTTCGAGTGGCAGGGGCGGTTGGAAGCAATGTATTTTTGGTGATGGGGATGATTATCCTTGGCAAAACGGAGACTCACCAGAAGTCGGTTCTTCTATCACCACAGAGATTGTCATGCAAAATGAAGAATGCCGGTTAGCACCAGCACTTTACCATTCATCTGGTTATTATACAACGATTGATTCCAATATAAATTCTACGTCGCTAGGGACATATCAGGACACAACAAATGATGATTACCATAATGGACAAACATGGGATGCCACATTCCAAAACGCCAAATTCAATTTAAGTGGTTCCACGCTTTTTAGAAAATATTCCCTTGTAACAGCTTTCAGAGATGCAACTGGCGAATATGGCGAAAGTATCCAATATCAATATTATACGCATCCTGTTCCCACCGAATATCCGGTCTGGTCTTTTGTACCGAATGAATGGATGGCATTTCTAATTAGAATTGATCTTGGCCCATTGGGAACGGCTCATAGTTATATCATGGATGATTCTAATAATTATAGTGGCTGGACATATTCAAGAATTAGATTTTATGCCGGACACCAGGATGCATCTGATTGGACAAAGCTTGTTGATATAGACTCTACAGTTTTAATTAGAGACGATGGTGCAACACCATCTAGTGAAGGATATGGGAAAATCTGGCTCACGGATTATCATACTGGTTTACTTGCTGATGCCAATGGTAGAAATGACGGTTTAATTTGGTATGATGAACTTATTGTTTCTGATGATTCGATAGCATTCCCTTTCTTTTATGGTTTATCCACTTCGGGTACAACCGGGAATGGTAATGGTGGTGGTTCAACTTTTGTAGGCCATACAACTGGCGGTGGGACAGGCTATACAACAGCCAATGGTATGGGAACGATGAAACCTTAAGTTTAAAGGAGGATAAATGAAAAGATTTATTATTTTAATTATTATCTTTTTAATAATGCTGCCTCTTCTAGCGTTTTCTCAGCAGCATGACCGGGGAATATTCACGAATAATGCCCAATATGACACCCTGGGATCTTCAGATGACAGCCTCGAGGCTACTGTCAACTGGTCAAGCTGGTCCAGCATGAAAGGGTCCTTGAAAATCTGGGGCAAGGCCTGGCTGCTTTCCGGGGCATCCCGGACCGTTACGGTTAATTTTCGAATGTTGAATGCAACCGGTATAGCGGGAGACAATCATTCCCTGGGAGATATAAGTCTGACCGATTCATCTACCTTTGAATTTAACGTGGCCAATGAAACCTGGTGGAATGTCTGCAAGGGATATGAAGTTTCCTTCGTACCGGATGCAACGGGATCTTCGGTTCGATTTAAAGCCCGGGAATTATCCAGATGACCGAGTATAATATTGGATCAGTTAAATTTATTCATGATGAATTAACCTGGGCACAGGATAAAGCCCTCACCCGGCTAGTATTGAAATTATCAAACCTGGCCGGAGGAGATGAATCCCTCTCTATGAAGGATTTACCACCGATACTGGCAAAACATGATCTTCTTGGTGAGTTCTGGGGCATAATTCTCCATAGAAAATTTAATCCCGGCTGGATCCTGGAGCTGCCCTGGAGGATCTGGCGGCTGATCTCTCTTAAGCAATCCTGGAATTTTGTTAATCTGGATCCTGTGACAAATACGCAGTTGGGAGAGATGTTTAATGATTTTTTTTTAATAAACAGGCCGTTTATGAAAAAATTGAGCACTTTCGGGAACGCATTGGGCTTAATAGCCCAGACAACGATGAATCCTCCCGGCCCGGAAAAATCATCCGGGAAGGATTCGGAGGAAATGAAGGGAGAGAAATTGAAATCGAAGCGGAAGAAGCCAGCATAGAATATCATGCTAGCGGTGGAAATATGAGAGCAATTAAATTCCTTAATAAACAACCGGAGAGCGAGGTCCGTATCTGGGCCCTACTTTCCATAGCACGGAGTCATTGATGGCTTTTAATTTCAGAGAATTAAATTTTATTTTGGGACTTCGGGCCAATAAATTCTTGGAAGGCGCAAAGAAGGCAGAAAATGCGCTGGATAAGACTCGGGATAAGGTTGAGAAACCGTTTAAAATTAGTGCAAAAGTTGATGGCTTTGTAACAAGCATGGCAAGGGTCGGATTGGCTCTTGATGGTATAAAAAGTGCTTATCGATTAATAATAGGACCGGCTAAAAGGATGGTGGAGCTCTCCAATATACAGGAAAAGGCCGATACCAAGTTAGCCGCCGCTCTTAAAACGCGAAATCTTTATACAGAAGAGAGTTTTAAACTTTTAAAATCACAGGCGGCCGCCATCCAATCTGTGACAACTTCCGGGGATGAACAAAATGAAATGCTTCAGGCCCTCGCTATAAATATGGGTATTGCCTTTGAAAAGACAGATGAAGTCACAAAAGGTTCTATCGGTTTAGCAACTGCTTTCGCTGATGCTGGACTTTCACAGGAAATGGCTCTTAAAGGTATTGCCCTTGCTTATCAAGGAAATTTCACTCAGCTGCAGCGATATATCCCAGCTTTGAGATCTGCAGCAACTGAAGCACAGAAGATGAATTTACTTCAGCAGGCTATGGTAGATGGTTTTACCCAGGCGCAGGCGGCTGCAAAAGATGGTGCCGGCCAAATGGAGCAATTCTCCAATATCCTGGGTGATGTGCAGGAAGTAGGCGGAGATTTAATTAAAGATGTGCTTACACCAGTTTTGAAAATTCTTAAACCACTATTAGAAAGTATTGCAGGAGTGGATGAGGGTACAAGGAATGCTGCTCTGGCTATGGGTACTCTATTATTGGTAGGTAATAAAGTTCCAATTATGTTTAACTCGATTTCAGCATCAATAAGAGGTGTTTGGGGAGCTTTGGGTCCTCTGGGCCTTGCTGTGGGAATTATTACTACTTTATGGATAAAAAATAAAAGTGCCACAGAAAAAGCTGCTGAACAATTGCAAAAGTATAGGGAAGAGGTTGAAAAACTGGCAACCACTGATCTAAGAACGGAGTTACTCAGAATTAATCTGGAGATTGAAGAAACTTATAATAAAATGAAAAGTGCGGATCCTAAAGCTTTTAATCTCTGGGAATCAATCAGAAATGGTGTGGCAATAGCTACCGGTAATGTTAAAAATTTTGATGTGGAACTTGGTAAAATGGCCCAAAATATTGATGAATTATATTCTAAAAAAGGATTATTGGAATCTGTACTTTCAGGAGAAGGCGCAGCGCCACTGAAAATAAAAACACCAAAAACGCAAGAACTTATATCAAAAGATTCAATTGATCTGGCTAAAAGCCGCCTTGATGAAGTTAATTTCAAAGAAATTGAAACCTTTGGGACACTCGCACAGGTAAGCACGGATTTCAGCGGGTTATGGGAAGATCAAATGGACCGGGAATATTTCCACAGGACAAATCTCATAAATGATCAGCTGGAAATGGTAAAAAATCAATATGGAGAGGAATCGGCTTTATATAAACAATTGGTTGATAAAAAATGGGCATTAGAATTAAGTTATGAAACAGAAAAAAAGAAACTGACAAAAGAATCTGTTAGAATAATGATTAATGAGGGCGCTAATCTGATGGATTCTTTTCAAGGTCAATATAAATCCTTGTTTGAATTTGGTAAAGGTGCATCAATAGCCCAGGCGATAATTAATACTTATGAAGGCGCTTCACTTGCAATTGCGAAATTACCATTTCCTATTGACATAGCCGTTGCCGCAATAAAAATAGCGAATGGTTTAGCTCAGGTTGAAAAAATCAGATCTATTAAATACGAACCATCCAAAAAAGCCGCAGGGGGTCTCATTACTCAGGCTGATCTATTCCAGAGTATGTTCACACCTTCAGGTGAGGATGGAATTATTGGAATTCGCCGTGATGAATATGTCATGAATCAGTATTCAACAAAGATGTTTCTTCCGCTCCTCGAGGCTATGAATAAAATGGGATCTCGGGGGACTGCACCAGGTTATCAGGCGGGAGGCCAGGTCCAGCAACCAGCAAATATATCAATGGGAATTAATATTGATAAATTGGAAGATGCTATTATAAGGGGTTTTGAAAAAAGTAATATACGCATAATGGGAACTATTCGCGGGGATGGGAGAGATCTTTATCTGGTAGTGAGGAAGCAAGAAGAACTCGAAGGGAGGAAAACCCTTTAATGTCGATTCCCAGCCAAATAGGTGATGTGGGCCTTACTCTCGATGGGACCAATATTGAGGGCTCATTAATTAAATCTTTTTCAATAAGCTTTGAAGATCAGGATCGCCTTGGCTTTATCATCCCGATGAATATTTCAATTGAATTATTAAATGAAGCGGGGTGGGTAGATGCCATTCTGACAGGTGCGAACTGGAATAATAAATACCTGGTCATTAATCCACCGGTTTACCCTGATATGTCTTTTTTGGTAGATTCGCGAAGCGTTGAATATAATCGGATTGAGGAAACAGTAGCTTTTAACTGTTATAATCCATTTTTGACTACTTTTAAAAATGAGCGGTTATCTACTTATTTTTCCGGGAATTTTGAAAGACTGCTCATAAGTTCCTTTATCGTTACACTGGGGGATTCCAGCGGCGGGATATTCCCCAGCAATCATTATACTCATCCTGTCCATGGTGCATTTGATTTCGGTAGTGTTCGCTTTAAATATTATGATTCCGGTGTTGATTATACAACCTACATTTCAAATAAGCAGACAGCTGAATTTATAAATGAACTTTGCCAGATTTTTGGGGCCATGTTCTTTAATTATGACGGTGTCAAATTTCAATATAAAACCTGGTATGGATGGTATGGAGCTCCTTCAACTATTGCATTAACTCTTTTCAATAAAAAGCTGCAGGGACTCGTAACAGAGAATTATGTTGATGGAGTTAAATATTCTGAAGAAATTTCCGGGATTTTTGTCTTTTCTGTTTCAAGTGTTTCAACTTCCCCGGTTCCGGGTGATATATATTCAAATAATAGCAGTAATTTTACTATAAGAGATGTAAAGATATCAGGAGGTATCGGTAGCCTGGTATGTATCAGATCTTCTGGAACAAATAACCCTTCGGCTTCCGGGACTTTAACCCGCGTATCGGGATCCGGCGATGCAACAATAGCATTTTCAGCCTGGACAGATTCATGGTCCTGGATAGAAGCCCAGGGAAGCACTACCGGCGAATCAATAAATGATATAGATGTCCTTAAAGATTTCAATCTGGTGGCTGATTTTGGAGCCATACAGAATGTCTGGGTTAAAGATATTGTGATTGCACAGACATTCGATGACATTTATAATTATTATATCAGGAAAGACAAAGATTATTTTAAAACTCAATGCCTGGAATTCATTCCTCCCGGGAGAAAGGTTTCTATCGATGGAACAGAATTCCTAGTATTAAAAGCGGAGAATCATATCTTTGATTTCTTCACAGACATAACGGTATTGGAAATATGATAGCATTTCAATTTAAAAAGGATTCTGGATCCGCGGCTACCGACTTTTTGGCTGTAAAAATTATCCCTTCATTCGAAACAGAAGAGAAAGAATTTACTGCCGCTGATAAGACCAGGATCCGCAAAGTTTATGCGGCATGGAAAAAATGGATAATCACTTTTGGGATATTGACATCTACCCAGCTGGATTATCTGGAAGAATTGGCAATAGAGGAAAATCCTCAATTTATTTATAATTCTACGACTTATGATGTACAAATAAAAGACTTAAAAGCAAACCCCAGGGATGGGAATATAACGGTTATTAACGTGGATAAAGAAACATGAGAGCAAACCTTCAATTTAGCCCATCAGCATCCGGGACATATTATAATATTGGATCTGTTCGATCTAAAAATAATAAACAATATAAAATAAATAAATTACTTGGAGAAGATCGCTCCGGGAATCCTGAAATTATTGGTTATCAGGTTGCTGTGGAAGCCAATGCCATGGAATATAATCTTGATTTTTTTGTTTTCACGGTATCCGGCATAACAGATGCGCCGATTGTTGGGGATATTTATGAAAACAATTCCAGTGGTTTTCAGATAATTGAAGTTAATCTTACCGGAGGAGCAGGGACATTGGCCTGTATTAGATATAGTGGAACAAATGATCCTTTAGCTTCTGGTAATCTGGGTGTTGCTATAGGTGATGGTGATGCTA
>Ga0315555_1000259_pt1 | contig 35839 bp, 31 predicted proteins | sample SalMarSW160380MG_FD_202113 | JGI IMG/M metagenome (GOLD analysis project Ga0315555, IMG submission 202113) | Salt marsh sediment microbial communities from the Plum Island Ecosystem LTER, Massachusetts, United States - Salt Marsh Sediment SW1603-80 ... | reverse complement strand
AACGAGTATTTTTTTGAAAGAAATGAAAAAGTTTTGGTTGAAGCTGGGGCAGAAGTTTTAAAAGATAAAGAATATAATGAAATAAAGGAAAAGATAGATAAACTTGAGAGTGGCGCTTCACAATGTATGGGTTTAATTTTTAAATAATAAAATGGCGTATGAAAATAAAAAACAAAATATAATTATAGATGAAAAAGAAGAACAGGATTTTAATGAATATTTTTCTGGAAAATTAGGGCATCATCAAGTTTTGGAAATGCTCTGTAAAGATAGGCAAACGTCGCTAAAAAAATTATCTACTTCTTTTAATTATTTTGGCAATAAGGAGAGAATTTATGTAGTAAGTAAGAAAGCAGGAGTAAATTTAAAAGATTTAAAATCAAAAAAACATAAAGAAATTGTTGATTTATTATCTAATATAAAAGGAAAGACCACACAACATTATTCTCTTGATTTTTCTAATTATAATATTCATTTTTTTAATTTTATTGAACATGAAGATAAAGAAATCTATGGTTTGGGCAGATATTGTCCTTGGAGTTATAGTGAATCTTATTGGGAAGGATTAAGGCAAAATGCTATTAAAGAAGCAGAAGCTGCTTAAACAATCTTAATCTTTTTAAATTGCTTTTTCTTTATATTTTTGTTATTTTTGGTTGGGCCCGTGGTCTAGTGGTTATGACGTTGCCTTGACGTGGCAAAGATCGCAGGTTCGAGTCCTGCCGGGCCCACTCATAAAATAAAAGAGGAAAAAAGAAAAAAGAAACAAAAAATAAAAAATGATAAAAAAAGAAGAAGAAAAACTTTTTGCATTTTTGTGTTATCTAATTTCAATAATTGGCGTGATTATTGTATTAGCAACAAAAAAGGAAAGAAGCAAATTCAGCATTTATCATGCAAAACAAGGGTTAGTGTTATTTATAGCATATATTATTGTAGCAATTTTGTGGTCTATTTTAGGATTTATACCTATAATTGGAGCAATAATATCTGCGGTTTTGTGGTTATTGATGCTGGCTTTATGGATTATTGGAATAGTTAATTCATTGAATGAAAAAATGGTTCCATTACCTGTAATAGGGCAATTTGCAAAAACTTTCAAATTTTAAAAACACTAAAAATAAAGAAGAGAAGCAAAAGTAGAAGTAGTAGAAATGTAATAAAATTTATATATGCATTTTTCTTTTCCAAAATAGAAGAGAAGAGAAAAAGAGGCGCCTCAAATGCAGAAGAAAGCACAAGTTACTCTTTTTATAATAATAGCTGTAATAGTGTTAGCTGCTGCTCTCTTCTCTTTCTTTTATTTTAGACAACCAATAATTAATATTCCTTCTGAAATCAGGCCAGTTGAAAATTATTTTATTGATTGTGTTTCTGAGCACGTTAAAGAAGCTTCAAAAATAGCTGGAATGCAAGCTGGTTATTTAGAGATGCCAGAATTTGAAGCTGGTTCAGAACATATGCCGTTTTCATCTCGTTTGGATTTTCTTGGAATGGAAGTTCCTTATTGGTTTTATGTTTCTGGAAATAATTTGGCCAGAGAAAAAAGACCAGAAATTGTTGATATTGAAAAGCAATTTTCAAATTATTTAACAAAAAAGATTCAAGAATGTAATCTTGATGATTTTGTTAATAAAGGTTATGAAATTGAAAAAGAAAATGAACCAGTTATTAGTGTTGATATAAAAGAAAATTCTATTGAGACCAATGTTTATTGGCCTTTTGTTATTAGTTTTGATGAAACCACATCCAGGATAAATGAACATAAAGTTTCAACAAAATCTAATTTTGGCAGCTTATATGAAACAGCCAACACCATTTATGAAGCTGAACAGGATAAATATTTTTTAGATAATTATGCTCTTGATGTTTTGAGATTATATGCTCCTAATACAGGTATTGAATTAAGTTGCGCTCCCAAAACCTGGTTAGTTTCTGAAATTAAAGATGAAATTAATCAAGCTCTTGAAGGCAATATTGGCGCTGTAAAAGTTTCTGGAAATTATTATAGATTAGCTAGTTCTGAAAACAAATATTTTGAAGTTGATGTTGGAAGAAAAATCAGTGAGAATGTTTATTTTCTTTATTCTAGAAATATGCCCCAGGTTTTTGAGGTCTGGCCTTCTGAAAATGATCTTATGATGGCTGAACCAATTGGAAATCAACCCGGTCTTGGCTTGCTTGGAAGTATTGGTTTTTGTTATGTTCCTTATCATTTTATTTATGATTTAAAATTTCCTGTTATGGTTCAAATTATTGATGGGGAGAATATTTTTCAGTTTCCTGTTCTTATTATGATTGATAAAAACACTATAAGAAATGTTTCTGAAGTTGAAAGTGGGGAGGTTGTTTTTGATATTTGTGACCATAAAACTCAACAAGCCACAATATTTACTTATGATGAAAATTCAGCCCCTCTAAAAGCAGATATTGGTTACAAGTGCTTTAATCAAATTTGTGATGTTGGAAAAACAACCCTTAAAGAGGGGAAAGCCTCTCTTACCACTTTATTACCTCAATGTTATAATGGATTTTTAATTGCCAAAGCGCCAGATTATATAACTTCAAAACTCCAAGTTTCAAGTACAGAGTCTTTTGTAACTAACATATTCTTAAATCCAATTCATACTTTTGATGTTGAAATTAATTTAGGCAGTAATGAAAATGCTGTAATTAATTTTGTTTCAGATGATTATTCCACCACCTTATATTATCCAGAACAAAAAACAGTAACTTTAGCTGAAGGAACTTATGAAATTTCGGTTCAACTTTTTAAGGAATCATCTATCACTCTAGAAGCTCAAACTGTTGAAAAATGCATTAAAATTCCTGAAGGTGGTGTTGCTGGAATGTTTGGAGCAATGCAAGAACAGTGTTTTGATCTTGAAATTCCTGCAGAAAGTTTAACTAATGTACTTTTTGGCGGGGGCTCAACAGAATTTTCAGTTACAGAATCTGAATTATCTAGCAATTCAAAAATAAAAATCGATGTTCCTTCATTTGATGTTCCAAAAGATGTGCTTGAATTAACAGATATTTATAGTATTATTGAATTAAGTGAGGTTCAAATCAGTTTATCATAAAATATCATAAAATAAATTAAAATTAAAATTAAGAATAAAGAATGAAAATAGAAATTCAAATAAAAGAAAGAACAATGTTTTTATTTGTAATAGGTTTTATTTTTATTTTAATGGCAATGATTTTGACTTCTGTTTTAATTTTAGCTGAAGAAACTCCTGGATTTAATCAACAAGTTCAATCACAACCATATATTTATGAAAATGCACAAGCAAGTCCCTGGATGCAAGTTCCCTGGCAAGATAAATATTGTAATGAATCTGAAATGGGGATGGATTTTATTGTGGAAATTCCTCCTGATGCTTGTACTCCTGCAGTTGTTCGTTCTGATTTATTGGAAGAACAGGATGTTCCTGTTTTTTGTAGAATGACCGGAATCAAAATAAATCCTTTAATTCAAATCCCTTATATAAAAAGCATTGTTCCAACTGTTGAAGACAGATCTCCTGAAATTAATTATATTACTTTTCTTCCTGCTAGATATGCTTTGAGTTATTATGCTTCAAAAGATCAAAAACCAGCAAGTTTCCAAGGTGTTCCTAGTATGTCTAATCTAGGTTATCTTTTAATTGATTTAAAAAGCCAGCCAGTAGAAGAAAAGATGCCTGATAATGTTAGAGCAAATATTTCCTTGAAATTAAGATATGATGTTGGAAAAACTTATGGAATTAATGAACACCAATTTATTCTTCCTTTATTGGGTAATGATGAATGGCAAAAAGAATATGAAAAATATAATTTTTGGCAAGGTAAGGGTTTTTTAAGATTAAATGAGATAACTGGTCCAAATACTGCTAAAGTTTCTGTCTATACTTCTGTTAATTCAATTCCAACCACCAAAGAAGTCCGTGTTGGTGTTGTTCCAGGAAAAGGAGATGAAATTATGTTGCCTGGATTTTATTGTGGAGTTGGTGTTAACTTAAGATTAGATGAGATAACTGTTCCAAAAACAAGAGCAAGACTTATTGTAAATGGTGATGAGCTTTTGATAGGTGAAGGAGAAGAGATTCAAGATTCAGATTGTTATGTTGTTTCAATTATTCCATCCCTTTATTCTTATGGCGGGGATGTTAAAATTAGATGTGGTTCAAAAGATCCTCAATTTTTATCATTAGAAGATCTAGAAGCAAATATTGAAATAAGAGATGGTGCAGAAATAACATCAAAAAAAGTTGGTATTGGTGATGATTTGGAATTAAGTAAAGATGTTGAAGGAATAAATCACGTTTATGTTGGGTTTATTGGAAAAGAACTTGCAAAAGATGGTTTAACTGATATTATGGTTTTATTTCAAAAAGAAAATGCAGATGCGCTTAATGAAAAATCAATAGAAAAAATTTCTAAAGTTATTCATGATTATGTTGAAGCAAAAAGACAGAAAGCATTGAATGTGATGTCAGAAGGGATGTGGAAGACTGAAATAGAAAAAGAATTAATTAAGAAAAAACATTCTGAACTTAAAAAAACAAAAATTTATGTTGTGAAAAAAGGTGCAGGATATAAAGATATAAATGGGGCAAAATCTGAAGTTAAGTTGGTTTCTGTTGAAGGCCCTATGCAGGCAAAATATTCAAACGGGGTTGAGGCAGCTTATAAAGAAGCAATTGAACAATACAAAGATATTGCATATGGTTATTCAGAAACATATAATGAAGAAGGAACATATTATGGAATTAAAGCTTATGATGAAGCAGTTAAATTAGCAGAATATATGCATAAAACCAATGATCAAGTTTCTTTGCTTCAAGAAATGATTAATAAATATTCTGATTCTGAAGAATATGAGGTGATAGAAGAAGTTGAACATGCAAGAGAAATATTAAGAAGAATAACAGCGGTTGGCGGAGATAATGTTAAACAATTTAAAAGTCAGGAAGGACTTTTTTTAATCTGGTTAGTTTCAATTGAAAAACCTTCTACAGAAATGCAATCTGCTGAAATAGAAGTTGATGGCGTAAGGAAAATTTATTCAATTTATACTGAAGTTAATGATTGGGAAATTATTAATATAGATGATGCCAGTATTATCCTTGAAAATAAAACAGGAAGTAAGGAAACAATAGTTAAAGGTTCTTGGAAATATTTAGATAAAAAGAAAATTTATCTTATTGATACAAAAATAAAAAGAGAGGTTAAAATAAGTGTTCTTCCATTTGAGAAAGAAAGAACAACCACAGTAAACTTCACTGTCCAGATAGGAATTGAAAAAAGAGCTATTAAATTAAGTCCAGAAAAAACCAAAGACATGATTAGAAATTTAGATAATCTGATTTCTAAATTTGAAGGAATAAATAAAAATCTTGGCAATGTTGTAAGTTTTTGGAATAAAGCTTGTTATGTTGGGGCTGGTGCTTTATGGATCAAAAATTTTATAACAGGTTTAGGTGGAAAAGCAACTGCAAGAAAGATGGTTATGGATAAATGGTCTATTAAATGTTCTAATAAAGCTTATCAAAACCAGATAGGTGCAAAAAGTATTTCAGATTGTTATAGGAAAAAAGAAACTGCTATAAATGATGATATAGAAATTATGCAGAATTCTTTGAATGGTGCTAATGATTTTATTAAAGATGTTAAAAAACAAGATGGTGTTATGGTAAGTGGTGGTTTATTGGGTTTGGATAAGACACCTAATGAAAAAAAATTCATGGAAGTTGCTCAAGAAAATTTTCCTCAAGAACTTCGAGATATAAAAATAATAGGTAAGGATGGTCAAGAAATAGATTCATCAGAAATCATAGACAATATAACTAGTTTAAATAATCAAGGTTATATTTTTAAGGACGATGTCAAAGATCTTCACTTAAGACTTGATTTATATAAAAATTGTCAAGGCAATCCAGATTCTGTTTTATGTGGTTCTGTTTTGGAAGGAACTTATGGACAATTAGATTATTTCACCGAGAGTCTTGAAAATGTTGAAACAAAAAGTGCTTATAACTCTCTTTTTGGTCATAATCCTGTGGTTGTAAGAGAAAAAGATATGCAAATAATCCCAGCCCCTCTTTATGTTGTTAATGATGCTTTTATTAGTAAATTTGAACAAGGAAGTCGAAATATAATGTTTGACAATAAGGGTTTTAGATATGCTGAATTTAATTTTGAAAGTACTTATTATATTGCAATACTTGCTTCTCAAGGTGATGGAATTTTTAGTATTGAAAAACTTTATGAAATTGATAAGGAAAAATTGCTAAATAATAAAGGAATTATTAAAGAAAGATATGAAAAAGAAGAATTGGTTCCTCAACTAAAATTAATGAAGATAGCAGATGTCCAAGAAATAGATATTACTTTATGTAATAATAATATGATTTCAAGAGGTTTAGATGATGGCGAGCCTTGGAATACTGTAAAGTTCTGGGAGTCTGGCCCTTATAAAGGTCTTGTAGCTTATCTACCTCTAAGAAAAAATGATGGTTGGTATATGGCAACAACATCTTATACAGGAATGGAAGGTGCTATGACTGCTTATAAAGAATCAGGAAATATTAACACTTTTTATATTTGTAATGTTGGACAGGATGGAATCCCTAATTTTGATTTTTTAAGCGGGCAAAAAGGAGATGATTGTTGTACTTTAGTTTCAGCTGTTCAGGGAATTCAAAATTTAGAAATTGCTCCATTAAATGCTGCTGGCTCTAAGGCAGTTCATCAAGAAGCTATAAAATGTGCTTCAGAAGCAAGTAGACAATTTTTACAAGGCAGCAGAAAAATTTCTACTTCATGTGTAAGAACTTTGGTTCATGGAAAACCCCCAAGTTCTAGAGCAACAGTAGAATGTGAAGATTTTATGTCTCCAAGTGATTGTTGGAAAATGTTCAATTTATGCGATCCTGTAATGTGTCCTCCATCAAGATGTGATTTTGGCGGAAGAATGCCGGTAAGTAATGTTGTTCAATCAGGAGTTATTGGCTCATTATTATTATGCTGGCCTAATTTTGAAGGCGGCAGGGGTGTTTTAGTTCCAATATGTTTGACAGGAGTTCATGCCGGTCTTGAGAGTTTTACAGGGGTTCTTAAGTCTGGAAGAGATTGTTTACAAGAACAATTAGATACTGGAAGAACAATAGGGATATGTGATCAGATTATGTCTGTTTATATGTGTGAATTTTTTTGGCGTCAGTTTGATCCTTTTATAAAAGCTGGATTGCCTGCAATAACAGAATCTCTAATGAATAGAGGTGGGGGAGAATATGCTTTATTTAGTGATTCATGGAAACAATCTATAGAAGGTGTTAATTACTTTACAGACTTTTATGGTAAAAATCAAATACAGGCTTTCAAAGCAAGGTCAACAGCTCAGATTGGAAGTGAAATTTGTAAAAAGTTTGTTTCAGTTGCATATCCAACCCAGGCAAAATTCTGGGATGAATTATCTGAACCAGAAAGTCCTACACAGGTAACAGCATGGTTTGATGAAATTGCTGTTGGTGGTCCAAGTCCTGAAGGCCATTATAAAGTTTTTTCTTATATTTGGGCTGGCAAGGATCAAGGAGTTTATTATTCTGTTTATCTAACAAACCCTTCAACAACCGGTGGTTATTATCAAACACCTGAATATTATCCTGTTCCAAAAGCTTCTGGTTATCTTAAAGCAGGGGAATATATAAGCATTAGTCCGGATTTTAGAGCCCCAAGCGGTTATAAGGAAATTTGTGTTAATATTAATGGACAACCAATTTGTGGTTTCGGTCAGGCTACAACAGATTTTGCATTAAAAGAATTACAAAATCTTTATATTGAAAGTCAGGCAACAGATGATATTAAGACAGCTAAAGAATGTGTTTCTGGAAAGCCAACAATTATTCCAACTGCTACTTTAAATATTCAATCTGCTGTAGAACATTCTTTAGAACCTAGCATCTATAAAAAAGGCATTATCAGAATTTGCAGCAAATTAAATCCAGGAACAGGAACAGGAAAATCAAATTGGAAAAATATTGGATATTGTGATAATCCTGATGTTGGTTGTTGGTTAGATACAAATAGTGTTGAAGGGGCTGTTTCTGACCTTGGTATAAAAGAAGAAATTATGCAAGAAGCTGAATTTAAAGATATGCAGCACATGATTGACAAACTTGGATATGATCATCCAGATGAGAGTAGAGCTAAAATAGATAAGATAAGAAAAAAAATTCCTGATGTTAAAGAATCAGCTGAAAGATTAATGGATGAAATAGATAAAATCGAGAAAATAGAAGATTTGGAAAAACAAAAAACAACATATAATACTAAAGCGAAGATTATAGATAAAACTATTAGTTCTCTTATAGGGGAATTCCAGGACACACTTGCAACATGTGTGAATGAAGAAGAAAAAGTTAAAGCAGAATGGCATATTGCCGAACTATTTGATTTAAGAACAAAACTTCTTTCAAAATTAGAAGTAGCAATACTAGAAAAAGAACTTGAAAAACAAATTAAAGAAGAAGGAAGAATAACATGTACTTCTTTAGGTGGGCAGTGGAAAGATAAATGTTCAGATTTTGAAGACCAAATAACAAGTGATGTTGGTTCAAAAGATAGATTAGAACATCCTGGCAAGGTTTGTTGTAAAATGATAGAAGCTGAATTACCTTTCCAAGCATGGCCTTCTGATACTATGAAATATATTATTGATTGTAAATGGTCTTCAGGAATTATGAAAAGATCTCCAATAGAAATAACAATCAGAAGCCCTATGAAACCAATTATTAAAAGATGGAATGAAGAAGAACTTTATGTGAGAGTTATAGGGAGAGGAGTAGTTCTTCTAGCTGCTGATAATGAAAAACCAGGTAAAAAATACGTTATAGTTAAACATGGAGATTCTCTTTATACTTATTATGGAAATCTTAAGGAAATTGTAGTAAAGAATGGCAAAGTTGTGAATGAAAACAATGTTATTGGATTGGCAACTTCTACTACTGTATTTCCTATCAAGAGGGCAGAATTTACATTTAGGGTTTTAACGCGCCCTTATCTTGATTTAGATCATGAAGAAGATCCAATGTGTTTTTTTAGCAAAGATTTAGTTAAAAAGATTCCATATGATTATTTTAATGCTCTTTGTTATTCAACGAAAATGGAAGAATATTATGATTCTCAAGAATGTGTTGAGGCAAGACGAAAAGCAATTGTACAAACTGGAGAATATGAAGAGCCTATTGGACCTTTTCCCCTTCCACCTTATGGAGAACCAATTGGGCCAGAACCATCAGAGGAACCAATTATTGCAACAAAAACATTACAAGAAGCAGTAATTGTTATTGATCCTGGTCATGGCACTTATATTAAAGATGGGAAGACAATATATGATCCTGGAACAGTTTGGCCTTTACCTCCAAAAGAAGCTGAGTTCACAGAAGAAGAAATTGTTTTATCTATTTCTAAAAAATTAAAAACACTTTTAGAAAATCAAGGGGCTACAATATATATGACAAGAGAAGATAGCAAGACACCCAAAACAAAAGGTTCTACTTTAGCTAATGATAAAAATGCTGATCTTCTTCTTTCAATTCATGTTAATGGAGGGGGTGGAGATGGAACCGAAATATGGATTCCATGTGGTGGCTGCGAATCACCAGAAGAAATAAGAGAAGGGTTTTATTATTGTAAAGTTGAAGATTTATGTGAAACTAACGAAAGAGAATTTTTAGAAAGCAAACAAGTTAGTGAATATATTCTTGAAAAAATAACTAGTGCTATAGGAACAAGAAAAAGAGATTGGAGTGAAGAAGGAATTGGTTATAGTTTAAGTTATGGTATTTTAAAAGTTGATGTGCCTGCCATGATAATTGAAACAGCTTTCTTATCAGATGAACGGGAAAGAGCTATTTTAACAGATGCTGAAGGCCAACAAAAAATTGCTAATGCTGTTTCTGATAGTTTAGCTGAATATTATGGAACAGCTGAAATTATGGAAAAAAAATGTTCTGAAATTACAGATCAAACAAATTGCGAGATTAAAAAAGAAGAATGTTGGTTTGATTCTGATGATTCTATATGTAAAAGTTGTCCTCAACTTGTTAGACCAAATGCTGGATGTGAAGGAGCTCGCGAAGGATTTTTTGACTGGGGAAAAAGAAATATTTTATTTAATAATCAAAAAGATTGTGAAGAAAATAATTGTGGGCTTGATTGTAAGTGGTTAAATAATGAATGTGTTTCAAGTTCAGTTGCTGCTGAACAAGAAATTGACCCAGAACTTGAACAATATCTTAATGAGTTTGCAATAGAGAATTTAAAAACAGAATCTGGAATATATATTTGGCAAGAAACAACCCCGTCAGATACTTTGGCTTTGATGGATGCAAAAGTGGAATTTCAAGAAGTAGAAAGTCAACTTGGTCAATTTGCTGAACAATATGAAATTCAAGGCAATGAATATGTTCTTAGTTGGGAGGAAAAATTAAATTATAAAATAGAAGAAATTAATGAAGATCTTAATTCACAAATGTCAGATGAATGGGATGATTTTGTTAAAGAAGATGCTGAAAAATTAATAACTGAGAAACATAAGGCTGATTGTGCTGATTTTGCTATTCAACTTCTTGCAGATTTTGCAGAAAGTCTTTGTACTGATCTTGATAGAAATTATGAACTTAATGTTTATGGTTCTTCTGGAAATCTTATTATTGGTGATGCAAGCAAAATAAGAGACAGCGTAGGAACAAGAGGATTATTAGATGATAGAAGCACTGTTAGAGCAATAGATTTAGAATTTATTAGCATTCAAAATGATTTATTAGGATATCCTCAAAGAATAAAACAAGATTCTTATAATCCAAAGAATCTTGAACCAGGGGATATTTTGATTTATAGATGGCGTGATGTAGGCAACAACGTTGGTGGTTGGGATAGTGTTGTTTATGTAGATAAAAAATATGTTGGAAAATATATTCCTGAACAAAAAGAAATATGGCAACACATTCTTGGAAAAGGAAATCTCGTTAATGGACAAATTAGTGCGGTAGAATATAGAAAAACAGTTAATTTTGATATAAAAAGAGATAATTGGGAAGATATAATAATTGATGATGATTATTTAGCAGAAAAAGGAACAGTGGCAGCTTCTACTTTTTCAAGACAATATGGGAAATATAATTATTACTTTTTAGATGAAGATCTTTATGATATTAGAAGATGGAATTTTCCTGAAGTTGTTGTTTGTAAAGCTTAAATTAAATTTTTCTAAAAATAAATAAAAAGTAATGCGGAGGACAGGATTCGAACCTGCGTAGGGACTGACCCATCAGGTCCTAAGCCTGACCCGTTTGACCACTCCGGCACCCCCGCATAATAATTCTAACTTCTAAAGACTTTTAAAATTATCGAGAAAAATTTCAATTTAAATTAGAGAATATAAATTATAGAAGATAATTAAGATATTAAATTTGCTGGGGCTGGCGAAATATAAATTATTGTATCTCCTCGAATAAATGCAAGACCAATATTTCTTTTTACTTCTCCTTTTTCTAATTCTTTTGTATTATCTAAGACTAAATTTATGTGAATGTCAAAAGCAAGTAGCTTACCAACAAATTGTCTGTCGCCTTTAAGATGTATAAGTATTTCCTTTTGTTTTGATTGATTCAATAAATCCAAAGGTCTTTCAATTCCATTAATCATTTTGTATTTGTTTTTTGCGGTTTTTTATTTTTTATTTATGTTTATATTAATTTCTCACGTTTTTAGTTTTTAAATCTTTTGTTATTCGACGAAAAATCAAGAAAAGAAAAATATTTAAAGACTTTTCTTATAGAATTTTTATGGTAACTAGAAGAGGAAAAAAAATAACCGGTGGAAAGTATAAGAAAAGTAGAAAAAAAAAGTTTAGCGAATTAAAACAAAAACCGAGGGTTGTTTTATTAGGAAAAGAAAAAAAGAAAAAAATTAAAACAAGAGGCGGGAATTTTAAAATTATTCTTTTGAAAACAAATAAAGCCAATATTATGGATAAAAAAACCCACAAAGCAAAAAAAGTTGAAATAAAAAACGTTTCTGAAGTTCCTAGTAATATTTTTCTTGCAAGAAAAAATATTCTTGTTAAAGGGGCTGTAATAGAAACCAGTATTGGAAGAGCAAGAATTACAAACAGGCCCGGTCAAGAAGGTTTTGTTCAAGCAGTTTCAATAAAATCTGTTTAATTTTTTTATTTTTTTATTATATGAATTAAATATATGTATTGTAATCAACAAATATTTAAAAAGCCATACCATAAGGTTTATAAACCTTTTTTCTTTTTGTTTATAAAGCTTTTGTTGAATTTTTAAGTAATAAAAAATGCCATCTAGACATATAAAAAAGTGTCCCGAATGCGGTTCTAAGAATTTGATTTATGATGAACAAAAAGGAGAATTAGTTTGTAAGGATTGTGGACTTATTATTGAAGATAAAATGATTGATATGGGTCAAGAATGGCGTCAATTTGAACAAGGAACTAAAAAAGGCCGTGGTGGAGCCCCTTTAAGTATGCAAAAATTTGATCAAGGTCTTACTACTAATATTGGAGAAGTTTCTGATATTTATCAATTAGGATCTGAAAAAAGAATAAGAAAATTTTTTAGGTTAAAAAAATGGCAAGAGAGAGTTTCTACAAGTATTGAAAGAAATCTAAGACTTGCTATGGCTGAATTAAGAAGAGTGGCTTCTTTCTTAAATCTTCCAAATTTTGTAAAAGAAGAATCTTCTAGAATCTATAATCTTGTCCTACAACGTGGACTTGTAAGAGGAAGATCAATGGAAAGTGTTGTTTCAGCTTGTATTTATGCTGCATGTAGGAGTTATAGTATTCCTAGAACACTTGATGAAATTTCAGCTGCTAGCGATGTAGAGAGAAAAGAAATAGGTAGAACATATAGATTTATAACAAGAAAACTTTCTCTAAAAATTACTCCAAGTAATCCTAAAAATTATATTTCTAGATTTGCATCAATTTTGCATCTCTCTCCTAAAACACAAAATGATGCTCTAAAAATTCTAAAAAAAGCAGAGAGTTCAGAATTAACAAGTGGAAGAGGTCCGGCAGGGATTGCAGCAGCCGCTTTATATGTTGCCGCCCTTCTTAATGATGAAAAAAAGACACAAAGAGAGGTGGCAGATGTTGCTGGGATTACAGAAGTTACAATAAGAAATAGATATAAAGAATTACTTGAAAAATTAGGGATGGAAGAGAAACTTAAGATTAAAGAAGCAGAATCAAAAAAGAAAAAGAAAAAAGAAATTAAGAAAAAGAAAATTTAATTTTATAATTTAATTCTCATAAAATCTTCTGCAAGTTCTGTGCTTTTGAAGATTTTTTTTGCTTCATTTAAAATTGGACTAGGATTTTTTGCATATCTTTGAGATAAATGTATTAAAATAAGTTTTTTTACTTTTGCTTTTTTTGCAATTGTTGCTGCTTGTTTTGCAGTAAGATGTTTTCTTTCTTTTGCTTTATTAGAATGTTTGGAATCAAGAAAGGTAGATTCGCTTATTAAAATATCTGCTTCTTTAGCAGCTTTTATACAGTTTTTATTAATTAAAGTATCAATAATAAATGAAATCTTTTTTCCTTTTTTTATTTTTGTTGCCTGCTTTGCTGTAATTTTCTTCCCATTAAATGTAATGCTTTTGCCTTGCTGAAGTTTGCCAAGAATTGGTCCTGGCTTAATTTTATGTTTTTTAATAAAATTTATATTAATTTTTCTTTTATCTTTTTCAACAAACCTATAAGCTAAACAGGGGGTTGTATGTTGCATTTTATATGCTTCTATATAAAAATCCTTACTATCAATTATCTTGCCATTTTTATTTATTTCATGAATTTCTGTTTTTACTTTCTCTTTGAAAACAAAAGTTTTGAGAAGTAATTTAACAAAATGTTTGGTTCCTCTAGGGCCATAAATTTTTAATGTTTTATTATAATTGTTTAGGGCAAAAGTTTGTAATAAGCCAGGCAAACCAAAAACATGGTCCCCGTGCCAATGACTAATGAGAATTCTTGTGATTTTGAGAAAATTAAGCTTGGCAATTTTAAATTGTCTTTGAGTTCCTTCTCCACAGTCAATAAGTATATTTTCTTTATTATATTTTAAAAGCATAGCTAACTGGCTTCTTCTTGCTGTTGGGGTAGCTTCAGATGTTCCAAGTATTGTAATTCCCATATCAAAAAAAGGGTTTTTTCATTTTTAATTGTTTTTGTTAATCTTTTAGTTAATAAAGTTTAAAAACAAAAGCAAACTCTTTTTATTATGGTTAAGAAAAAAACTAAAAAGAAAACCAAAAATAAAATAACAAAGAAGAAAACTACAAAGAAAAAGCAGAAAAGAATTAAGAAAAAGATTACGAAGAAAAAGCAAAAAATAACTAAGAAGAAAATTTTGAAAAAGAAAACTAGCAAAGCTTTTAAGGTTTTTATTGCAGATGAAAGAGTTATTACTAAAGATAAAAAAGCCATTGACCTTTATGGAAAAAGTCGTTTTGGTCAAGTTATAAGGGATAAGGTTTATTATTCTCTTGTTGAAGCTGCTTATCTTTTTGAGAAAGGAAAAATTAATATTTATGATGAAAGAAAGAAATTAGGTTTTGATAATTTTATTGCTAAAGCAAGAAAACTTGAACCCAATTTCTGGACCCGTTTTTGTGTTTTTAGAGATATAAGAGATAGGGGTTATATTGTTAAAACAGCCCTCAAATTTGGGGCAGATTTTCGTATTTATGATAGGGGAATTAAACCTGGAGAAGCCCATGCTAAATGGATTTTATTTCCAGTTTATGAATCTTCAATTATGACCTGGCATGAATTTGCTGCTAAAAACCGTGTTGCTCATTCAACAAGAAAAAATTTATTGATTGGAATTGTTGATGAAGAAGGCGATGTAACATATTATGAAATAAATTGGACAAGACCGTAATTCTTATAAGAAAGATGGAAAGAAATGAATATAATCTAAAAAATTTGAAAGAAAAAAAGAACAAAATTATTGAGGTTTTACAAAATAAAGGCCCTGCCCTGCCAGCTGTTATTTCTCGGGAAATAGGTGTTTCTCTACTTTTAACTTCGGCTTTGCTTAGTGATATGAGGGCTGAAAGATCTGTTATATTGAGTGATTTAAAAATAGGTGGTTCGCCTCTTTATTATATACAAGGTCAGAAAGGTCAGCTTGAAAAGTTTATTAAACATCTAGCCCATAAAGAACAAGAAGCTTTTGAATTGCTCAAGAAAAAAGAAGTTGTTGATGAGACCAAATTACAGCCAGTTCAGAGGGTTGCATTTAGTCATATGAAAGATTTTGCTTTTCCTATAAAAGTTAAAACCAATGAAGAAGAAAAAACTTTCTGGAGATTTTATTCTATAGATCAAGATGAGGCATCAAAAAGAATTTCAAAATTACTAGAAAAAAAACAGATGAAAATTAAAATAAAAAATGAAGCAAAAGAAACAAAACAAGTAACAAAACAAACAAAAGAAATAAAAGAAGAAAGAGAAGAAAAGAAAGAAGATAAAGAAAAAGAAGAAAAAATAAAACCAAAACCACGAAAAAAAAGAGCCAGTAAAGAAGAATTTAGAAAAAGAGTTTTTTCATGGCTAAATTCTAAAAATATTAAAATTGTTGAGGAACTTGATGATGACGATGCTTTTTGTAAAGTTTCAACAAAATCAGCTTTTGGAGATTTAAATTTTATTGTTGTGGCTAAGAAAAAGAAAACAATTAATGAAGCCGACTTAAGTTTTGCTTATCAAAAGGGTCAGCAGGTAAAGACACCCGTATTGTTTTTGACAACAGGAAAATTGACAAAAAAAGCAAGTTCTTATATTAAAAATCTTGGAAAATTTATTATTATTAATTCTTTATGAATTTTATTTATTAGAAGAATTATATTTCTTTTTTGTAATCTTCTTCTATTTTTTCAAGCTGGTCAATTGCAATTTTACAACTTTTAATTAACTCTTTTAATAGTTCTATATTGCCTTCTATTGGAATATATCTTGTTATTTCAAATGTTTCTTCACCAATTACTTCAACATTGTTAAGCCTGAATATAATTGAACAATGTGGTTCTGCTTCTTCGTTTCCTTTAAATAAATCTTCAATTTTGAATCCATACTTTTCATAATTAAATACCGTCTTAACTAATACTAATTAATATTTGTAATTCTTTATGAAAAGATTTTAAAGTAATAATTGTTTATGATTTTTATAGCTCCGTAGTGTAGTGGTCAAGCATTCAAGGCTTTGGACCTTGGGACGGCGGTTCGAATCCGCCCGGAGCTATGTTATCTAAATGCCCTTGGTGTTTCTCCAATATCGGCTTGCATTATAACACCGTCATTGCCTCTTATTATAAATTCTAAATAAAGGGGTTTTTCCATCCATTGCTCACTTGAAAATTTAACATACCAATAATATGTTTGTGGCCAATTGTAATTATCAATTTTTTGAAGGATTTCTAAATCTAGACAAGGTTTGGTATACATTGTTTCTGTTGAACATAAATAATAACGTTCTACTTTAATATTTTCAGGATCCATTACAAGTATTTCAAAAATTCTGTAATTTCTTGTTTGTTCTAAATAATCTATAACAATTTGATAATCTTTAACATCTGTTGGCAGAATTATGTAACCTGTTAGGCTGGCTTTTTCAAAAACAAAAAAAACCATTGATGACAAAATAACTGCGAAAGCCAGGACTATGAAAAAGTGTTTATATTTTTGTTTTATATGTACTTTTAATTTTTTTGTCATCTTCTTTTTTTGTCTTTGTTTTTATTTTACTTTATTTTAAATTGGCTTGATTTTAAAAATGTTTTTTAACATGTCTTTTGATTTTTCTTAAATAACCATTCCTTTCTTTTCTTTTTTATTTATAATTTCTTTAATCATTTTTATTTTTAATTTTTTAATCTTTTTTTAAAATCCAGAGATTTACCCCTGCTTTTTTTAATCTTGTAATTTTACCTTCAAGAGCTAACTCGAGAAGTCTTTTTTCAGCAGTATTCCACGACAAATTTAATTTATTAGTAATTTCAGAAGAGGTTACAACATTCATATCTTCCATATATTTGAGAATTTTCGTTTTAATCTTGGAAGCAGAATTGTGATTATTACTAGAACCATTACTCTTTCCATTACTGCTACCCATACTCCTATGAATATTCATAGAGTTTATAAAGGTTTTGGCAACTTTCAGGAAGATAAAAAAATCAGGAAATAAATAGTTAATAATGTTCAAGCCATTTCTTTTTTTTAGCATCAAATAATTTAGAATAGTTAAAATTCTTAAATTTCAGTATAAGAACATTTAAAAATAAAAGCAAATTCAAACAAGAATACAATAACAAAATGGCAACATTATATGGTAAAGGTCGTGGAAAGGCAAGAAGCCATTCTCCTAAATCTGAGAAGCCGCCTTGGTTTTCTATGAAAAAGGAAGAAGTTGAAAGTCTTATTGTTGAGTTAGCTAAAAAAGGTGTAAGTATTCCAAAAATAGGGCTTATACTTAGAGACGGTTATGGGGTTGTAAGCATTAAATTAATTACTGGAAAGAAAATTAAGAAGATATTAGAGGAAAAAGGCATTAAAATGGAATCTACAGAACTTATTGTCATAGAAAAAAGGATCAAAGCTCTAAAGAAACATCTTGAGAAGAACAAAAAAGATACAAGAGCTAAGAGGGGCCTTCAATTAACACAAGCAAAAATGAGAAGGCTAAAAAAATATTATAAAAAGAAGAAAAAATAAAAAACAAAAAACAGAAAATAAGCTTAGTTTTTGTTAAGGGGCTAAGTTTAAATTTAATAGAGGTAAATCATGAATTCAGATTTATTTAATAATATTAATATCAAAAATAGCGTAAAAAAAGCAGGTGGTAGATTTAGAGAACTTTTTTCTAAACAAGGAATGATTAGAATTATAACACATCTCGATACTGATGGATTAACTTCTGCTGCTATTATTACAAAACTTTTGCTTCAAAATGAACAAAGATTTTATCTTAGCACTGTAAAACAGCTTGAAGACAAAATTATTGAAAATTTAGAACAAGAAGTATCAAAACAAAAATATAAGGCAGTAATTTTTCTTGATTTGGGTTCTAATAAAATAGAGGATATTAAAAAAATTACTTCAAAATTTAATGTTCCTGTGTTTATTATAGATCATCATGAACTTGGACCAGTGTTTGAAAACATTGAAAATTATAATCTAGGTGAAAATTTTTATCTTGTTCATTCCTTAAATGAGAAAATAAGCGCAGCTGGTTTATCATATATGTTTGCTAAAGAACTTGGTGGCAAAAAAAATCTAGCACAATTTGCGGTTCTTGGAATGATAGGGGATTTTCTTGATAAAACAATAAGCAAACCAAATAATTTTATTCTTAATGATGCTCAAGAAAGTGGAATGAAAATTAAAAGGGGCCTTACAGTTTTTTCAGCTATGAGACCATTACATAAAGCTCTCGAATTTAGTTCAAGTATTTTTATTCCTGGTGTGACTGGAAATTTTAATGGTTCTCTTGAAATGTTAAGAGGAATAGGAATTGATGTTAAAACACCAAGAGGCTGGAGAACATTAATGGATTTAAATGAGGATGAAGTTTCAAGATTAATTACGGCAGTACTTGTTAGAAGAGTAAATGATGGAAGGGGCCAGGATATTATTGATAATATTTATTTAATAAAAATAGCTAATCAAGTTTGGGATGCTCGGGAAGTAAGCACCATGATTAATGCTTGTGGCAGATTGGGTTATAGTTACTTTGCATTATCTTTTCTTTTGGGTTCTAAACCTGCAAGAGAGGAAGTAGAAAGAATATATAATAAATATAAACATCTTATTATTAAAGCATTAAATTGGATTGAAAGTGCAAAAAAAATTCAAAAAGAAAATTATATTATTATTAATGCAAGATCTTCTATAAAAGATACTATTATTGGAACTGCAATGTCTATAATGTCTTCATCTTTTATCCATCCTAGTGGAACTATTCTTATAGGGATGGCGTATCGTCCAGATAGCAAAATTAAGATTTCGGCCCGTATAGTTAGATTTAGAGATAAAAATAAGGAAAAAAAAGAAATTAACCTAAATAAGATACTTAATTCTGTTATTAAAACAATTGGTGGTGAAGTTGGGGGTCATGAAAAAGCTGCCGGAGCATTAATTTCTCAAGAAAATGAAAAGAATTTTATTGAGTTAATAGAGAAAGAATTATCCACTCAGCAGCTTAGTATTAAAATTTAAAAAGCCTTCTCGCGTCTTTGAAATATGAAACAAACAAAACAAAGTCGCATAACAAAAAGCAAGTTTATCAAAGTTAGATGTAAATGCGGTTCTGAACAAGTTGTATTTGGAAAAGCAACCACAAAAGTGAAATGTTTAAAATGCGGTCAAATACTTACAAAACCCTCTTCAGGAAAAGCAAAAATAAAGGCTAAGATACTTGAGGTTTTTAAATAAAAAACCAAATTATTAAAAAAATCAAATTAATCAAAGACTATAATCAAATTAAATAAATCAAATGAATTTTTTTATGAGTTAAAATGAATAATAAAGAATTTCCAGAAGAAGGTGATGTTTTGCTGGGAACTGTTGATAGAATAATTAGAACTAGTGTTTTTGTAAAACTTGAAGATTATGATAAGGAAGCTGTTATCATCTTTAGCGAGGTTTCTCCTGGAAGGATTAGAAATATAAGAAATTATGTTGTTCCAGGAAAAAAAATAGTTGTTAAAGTTTTAAGAGTGGATAGAATAAGAAAGCACATTGATATTTCATTAAGAAGAGTAACTACAAGAGATAAAAAACAAGTTCTTGAAATTCATAAAAGAAAAAAAGATTTTTTAGTGATGCTTGGCGTTATTATAAAAGATAAAAAGAGGGTTGATGAAATTGTCAATAAGATAAAAAAAGAAATGGAATTAGATCAATTTTTGGAAAATTTGACTGAAAAATTAGAAAAACCAAAAGAAGCCACTTCTTTTTTAAAATCAGCCAGTTTTACAGATGATGAAGCTGAAAAATTATTGAAAATAATTACTGAAAAAATAAGAGAAAAAAAAGTTGCAGTCAAGATAAAAATAACCCTAAGTAGCGAGGCAGAAAATGGGGTAGAAAGAATTAAAAAGATTCTTGAGGAAATAGAAAAGAAAGCAAAAGTTAATTATATTGGCGCCCCTTATTATTCAATTGCTGTAGAAGATAAAAATTATAAAGATGCAAATAAAAAAATGAAAGAAATACTTGATAATATAGAAAAACAAGCAAAAGAACTTGAATGTCATTTTGAATCTCAAAAGAAAAAATAAAACAAAAAAGTAAAAAATAAAACAAAATAAAAGATAAATATACAAAACAAAAAAAACAAAACAAAAAATGAAAGAAATAAAATGTAGTAGTTGTGGAAAAGAACTAAATAAGAAAGGGATTGTTTTTAAATGTCCTTCTTGCAGCAAACATTTTATAGCAAGATGCAATCATTGTCGTAAAGTTGGTGTTAAATATAAATGTGAATGTGGTTTTGAGGGTCCATAGTTCATAGAATAAAAAACAAAAAGAAAAAATGGGAATGGCTGTATTAAAATTAAAAGTTATGCCAGAATCTCCAGAAACAGATTTAGAATCAATAAAGAAAGAAATTGAAGAAAGATTAAAAAAATTTGATGTAAAAAATAAAACTTTCGAGGAACAACCAATTGCTTTTGGTCTTATAGCTGTTATAACAACAATGGCTTTACCAGAAGAAAAAAGTACAGATGAAGTGGTAGAAGACTTGCTCAAAATAGAAAATGTAAGCAGTATTGATGTTATTGATTATCGAAGAGCTTTTGGTTAGAAAACAAAAAACAAAAAATAAAATGGATAAAAAAGAAATTGAAAATCTGAGAAAAAAGCTTCTTGAGCAAATAGAGCAACTTCCTGAAGAACAAGCTAAATCATTAAGGGAACAAATAAAAAATGCTTCTACTGAACAACTTGAAGCATTTGTCAAAGCGCAAATGCAGATGCAATCACAAAAAGGTCAACAAGGTAAACAAGGAAAAGGAGAACAAGGACAAGGAGAGTGTTTTTTCTGTCAGCTTATTTCTGGTAAAATAGAGACAACAAAGATTTATGAAGATAATGATATTCTTGCTATACTTGATATTTATCCTGCTAATCTAGGTCATCTGATTATCATGCCAAAAAAACATTTTCAGTTTATTTATGAAATTCCCGACGCTATCTTAAAAAAAATATTTGTTTTTGCTAAAATAATTGAACCAATAATTATGGAGACAACAAAAGCTCAGGGAATAAGCATTTATATTGCTCAAGGACAAATAGCTGGCCAGACAGTTAGTCATTTTTCTGTAAATTTAATTCCCAGATTTGAAAAGGATAATGTAAATTTGATGTGGCAGAAAAAAAAGCCAACTAAAAAAGAACTTGAAAAACTCGGTGAAAAAATAAGAAAAAAAGCTGAAAAAGTTGTAACAGAAAATTTTGAACAAGAAAGAAAAAAAACAGATAAAAAACAAAAAAAGAAAGATTCATCTGAGGCTCAAGAAATAATAAAGCATATTAAGAAGAGAATTCCTTAGATTTTAGTTTTAAGTTCTGATTTTCTAATTTCTTAATTTCTAGATAAATAGCTGAATCAATAATATTAATAGGTCTCCGACAAAAAGACTTAAGATAAGGGAAGCAAGGAAAATAGGAACAAAAGGCAGGCCATATTTAACAATCACGGGCTTTTTTAATTTTTTCAACATCATAATTTCTTTTTTATTAAGTCCGTGAACTGTTGGTTTTATGATTCTGTTTTTTATTCTGATTGGTTTAAGAATCCAATCCCCTTCAGTAAGCTGGTCTGGATGAATTTTTCTAATCATGGCTGAATTTTCTGCAGCTTTAACAAAAATATAAACATAAGGAAAAACTAAGAAAATGATAAAGACAAAAAAGAACCAATTAAAATCAATAAAACCAAATAAATTGAAAAGGCCAAAAAAACTAAGAACAAGGAAACAGAGAGCTATGAGCCAGCAGAATAAACTAAATATTTTTATTTTTCTTTTTTGATGAGTTTTTTTGAATTCACCAACAAAACTTTTTCTGTTTTTTATTGACGAGAAAACGCTAAAAACTAAGCCATACAAAGAGCCCAAAACAAAAATATTAATTAAAAAAATCAAAAGAAAAGGCTCGCTGAAATTAAGGCCTAAAAAAGATTCTTGTGTTATTTGCATTAGATTTATATTTGTCATAAAACTGGGCGCTGTTGCAAAAACTATTGAAAGAGCCATAAGAAGTTTAGCATCTCCCCCCCCAAAGATTCTTGTATAATAAAATAAATTTGATAGGGCAAAGAAAATGGCAAAGGCAATTAAAGCAGATAACATATAGAAAGATTGTTTTGTTATTGCTGATGCTAGGATTCTTATTATAAATGCAATAGCAATCAAACTGAAAGAAAGCCAGTTTGGAACCTCTCTTTTTTTTAGGTCTGTTATTGATGCAGCAACAAGCCAAATAAAAGCTATACTAATGAGCAAGATATCAGCAATGAAAATTATATTTGTCATTATTAATTTTTACCTCTTTTCCTCTTTATGTTTTCTTTTTTCCTATTTCTTCTTTTTCTTTTGTTTCTTTTTTAATGTTTGTGTTCGCATAGGGCCGCCTTTCTTATAAACTCTATATTTTCTTTTTTTTCTTTGTTGTCTTTTGCTCTTTCTTTGTTGTGATGATGCATATTCCATTATAAGGGAAAGGTTTTTAATTTTAAAAATTTTAGTATTTATAGGAAAAATATAAAAAATCAGAAAAGAGGAAATAAAAAAGAAATAAATGGATCCAATATTTTTATTTATTTTAATTATTAGTATTCTTGTGGCTATTTTTTTCATAACTGCTGTAGTCTTTACTATTTCAAAAGGACTTTTCGGCGAAGTCGCTTTAAATTCCTTACATATAGCTCTTTTTGCAGGTCTTATTGGAGCAGTCATAGGGGTCTTGCTTAGTTTATTTGCAATCTTTAGCATTGGTCTAAAAGGATTATTAGGAACAATTGTCTTAGCAATTTCTGGTTTTATAATTCTTGGATTTATTACTTGGATTTTTGTGTTTACTTATAATGGATTGCCTGAACAAGTGCGTAGAATTGTTCTATATGTTGTTATAATTCCTTTGATTCTTGCAATTATAGTTGGTCTTATCTGGGGTCTTACTATTGCTTTTAGATCTGGAACACTTCCCCAATATTTGAAATTTGCCTCACCATTATTTGAAGGCGGGGGCAAGGCTTTTTCTGAACTTGCGAAATTTCGTTATTGTCTTTATGCAGATCCAAGATGTCCTTTTTTTGTTTCATGGGAAGATCCTAATATTCAATCAACGCAAGAGGAATTTTCTGTAAGTGTTAAATTTTCTGAAAAAAATATTCTTAGCAATGATAATCTAAATATGTTGGTTTCATTGTCTGTTAGCAATCCTGAACTTTCTGAATTACATGTCAAGCCGAAATGTTTTTTAAAAAAAGACAAGGATAGAGAACTTGATATTAGCATGATGGGTTCTTATTCTTATGGGGATGAATTTATTTTTCCAACAACTGCGCCTGGTCAAAAATTACATACAAGTTTTAGATGTGGGGGAGAAATCACAGAAGCTATAGATAAAAATCTTTATACTGAATATGTTGTTGTAGAACTTGAAAGACCTGTTGCTGTGAAAACAATATGGCCTGTCTGGATAGGTGATGAACCATATATGGGAATTGTAAGAAGTGAAATGAAATTTGATGCACCCTATATGATTTCTCTTGGAAGCAATAATGATATGCCATTTCAGCAAGGTAAAGAATATGATTTTCAACTTACTATAAAAAGAAAAGAAGAAAAAGTCAAATTGAAAAAAATAGAAAGTATCAGTATATTATTTCCAGAGAATATTTTAGCAAATTGCGATCATCTCGAAGGGCAGGATCACGAATTACAACTTAATGAATATGATTATGAAAATTTAAAAGAACTAACCCAATATGATGAGGAACTTGATAAATTTATTTTTCCTTGCAGTTTGTTTGTTTCAATTGCGCCAACAAAAGCTGTAATGGACCCCTTTGAACTTGAAGCTTATTATACTGTTTATTCAGACCACAAAACAATGATTACTAAGTCGCCATAAAAAATAAAGAAATAAAATAGAGGAAAATATAAAAATATAAAAATCTAAAATTAAGAATAAATAAAGCAAAATAATAAAGTAATAAAATAACAAAATAACAAAAAAATAAACTAACAAAAATGAAAAAGAGCCAAATTTTTATTTTAATTATATTATTAATTGTTCTTGTTTTTGTTTCAGGTCAGCAAGGCTGTTTTCAACAAAGTGCAACTGAAGGAAGAACTGGAATAGATTATAGCATTGAAACTGGAATTGATTATCTTAGTATGGGTAAGGTTTTACAACAAGGAGATACTTTTTATGTTGGTGTTAAGATTGAAAATTATGATGAGGAGCCAAAATCAGGACAAATCTGTATTAGAGATAATATAGCAGATGGTTTTGGCGGCATTTCTAGTGATGGTTTTGGCGAATGTGCTTTTTTCAATATAAAATCTGCTGATGTTATTGAAAAAGAGGTTTCAGGTTTTGGGGGAAGTAAGATTGAAAAACAAATTACACCTGGCAAGACAGAAGTTTATTTTCCAACAAGTGATCAATATAGTTATTATGGTCTTCCAGAAATGATAAAACCTTATTCAGGAAAATTGTTTGTTTCTTTAAAATATAGAGAAACAACACAAGCAACAGCAACAATAACTGTTCCTGGAACTGAACAACCAATATTAAGTCAGGATCCTGCCCCAATAACTATGTCTCTACAAAAAACAGTTCGTAAAAAACAAGATGCTTATGAAGTGTCTTTAAATATAATTTTAAGAAAACAACAGCAGGCAAAGATTTTTTCTTCTAGTTTTGATCAAGAAAACGTGACTTACTTTATGATTGAAATGATTCCGCAAACAATGTTATGTACAGTTTCTGGTCAACCAATAACAGGATTAATTGAATTTGAAAACGAAAGGCTTATAAAATGTTCAAGTCTTATTTACAATATGGGAGGACAACAAAGTTATCCTCTTGTTATGACATTAGATTATGGGGTTGCTTTAGAAAAAAGTTATCCTTTTTTTATTGACACAGAAGTTGAATAAATAAAAATAAAAAACAAAATAAAAAAGAAAAGACAAAAAACATAAAAGAGGTAAGAAAAAAAAGATGAAATTTGATTTCAGAATCTTAATAATATTTTTATTAGTTGCTGTTTTATTTTTTTCAAGCGGACAAATGGGTTGTCAACAGCAAAAAGAAACAGAATTTGATACAATAGGGTTAGTTACAAATTTTGTTCAAGATGCGCCACCTATGGAATTAGTTACAGGAATAACTTATCCTATTTATGTTGATGTAAATAATTTAGGCGGTTATGATGTTCCTGAATCATCAGCGCATTTTTATCTTTCTGGAATAGCTGATAATTTACAAAATGTTGAAACATATCTTCAGAATTCTAATTTTCTAGATAAAAAAACTGAAATTCAAGAAGGTGGCCAAGAGCGATTGTCATTTGCTACAGAAGCTCTACCTTGGAAAACTTTTCCAGCTATTTTTGATCTTCCTATTAAATTAGATTCTTGTTATAAATATGCTACAATAACCCAAACAAGTGTATGTATTGGTAAAAGTAGTGTGGTTTGTCTTATTGAAGATGAAAAAATTAACATAGGAGACAATTCAGCAGGGCCTATACAAATAACAAGCCTTACAGAAAGCATAGTTGGAAATAAACTTTATATAAAATTTTTAATAGAAAACAAAGGAACAGGACAGGTCTATCTGCCAACAGCAGATTGTGGAAAAATTCAGACAGATGATATAGATGAAAAATTAAAGGAAAATCAAGTTGAGATTATAATAGATGCAGAACAAGGTTTTACTTGCAGACTTGAATCAACAACAAAACCTTATGGGAGTATAGATTCCTTGAGCGGATCAACAAGAGTTGGCCAGGTTACATGCCAGACAATTGTTCCAACAGAAACACATTTAAGTCCAATAAAAATAGTAGCTTCATATATTTATAGAGAAACTCTAACAAAAAATATTCAAATATTGCCAGAATAAATAAAAAACAAAAAAATTAAAATAAGTCAGAAAAATTCAGACAGAATAAAATAAAAGAATGAAAGCAAGGGGAAAGAATTTAGATTTAGATATAATGGATAAATTATTTAATTTATCTCCACCCTGGACTATGTGGTTTTTTATTTTCTGTTTTTTAGAATCCTTAATATCTATTTTAAGATTTAGAATATAAAATATCTCTTACATAATTAAGTTCCTTATCCCTTATTCTTATTAATTCCCGTCACTAATTGTTGGTAAGTTATTAATTATTAGAATTTTTTATTAATTGTTTTAAATTTTATTCAATCATCTCTATTTCTACATTAACATCTTTTGGAATTGGCATTCTCATTATACTATGAAGAACTCTTTCATCAGCAGGCATATCGATCAACCTTTTGTGAATTCTCATCTCAAATCTATCAAAAGTTGCTTTGCCATCACCACAAGGACTTTTTCTTGTTGTGATTTTGAGTTTTTTTGTTGGCAAAGGAATTGGACCTCTAATTAAAACTCCTGCTTTAGAGGCTATTTCTTTGATACCTGAAATAAGTTCATTCAACTTTTTAATGTCTATACTTGCTAATTTAATTCTTGTTCTTGCCATTAAAATTTTAAATGTTGGGCATATAAAAAACTTGCGTTTACTCTCATTCTATTCTAATTTTATCCTAGTTCAATAAATTTTATAAGCCTCTCTTTCTATCTTCTTTTAATAATTTTGCAAGAAAAAGAGATAAAATGAATAAGAAATTTTTATTGATGTTTGTAATTGCAATATTTGCTTTGGTTTTTATTATCAATTTAGTTCATGTTCAGGCAGATTGTATTGGAGCAACAACAAATTTTACTTGCGGTGATACTATAAGCGAGAGTTGTACTTTGAATCAATCAGAAACAGCTTCAGTAGCTTGTTTTGATGTTAATGCAGATAATATTATAATTGATTGTGGCGGTTATACTATTAGCAGCGCTTTTAATAATATAGATTTAATAAAAATTTCCCAATATGATAATATAACTATAGAGAATTGCAATTTAAGTGGTGGTGAAAAAGCTATTTATTTAGATCGTTCAATAAACAGCACAATTAAAAATGCCACAATTCTTTCTTTGGGGGCATATCCTATTTTATTAGAATATTCAAATTATACTAATATAACAAATATCACAATGCCTAATAATCCAGGGAATAATGGTAAATGTATTTATTTTAATGAATCAAATAATAATAATTTATCTTACAGCACAATTTCATGCGGACCAAGTGCTGAGATTATGTATTTAATTAATGGCAACAGCAATACCCTATTTAATAATACATTTAATGGTTCTGGGTATGATCGTATATATATAGAAGGGGGTGGTATGAATATTATAAATAGAAACACTATTATTAATGGAGGGGGAGATTCAGGGATTTCAATATGGTCTGGGAATAATAATCTTATTTCTAATAATACCATAATTAATAATTCTGAGGGATGTTCTGTATGGACTAATAGCAATGTTTTTGAACATAATAATATAACCTCTAATAATTGTGGGATATATATTGACTCAGCAAGTAATAGCAATATCACTGAAAATATCCTTAAAAATAATGGTTTAGATTTTTTTTCTAGAAGTTCTACAAATGTCTTGGCAATTAATAACACTTTCAATAATACAATTATAAGTTTTACTTATAATATGGATGTTAAGATAAATTCTTCGCAAGTTCCTGCAGGCAATCCATCAAATACAAAAGATATTAATTTATCTGTTGATATAACTGAAATTGTAGTTGAGTCATTAGGGTGGTTCTATCTTAATGTTAGTTATAATGAATCTGGGTTAGGAAGTATTGATGAATCATTATTAAAAGTATGGAAATATGATACAAGTTGGAGTGAGGTCTCTGGAAGTGGAGTTAACACAGCTCAAAATTATGTTTATGCCAATATAACTTCCTTTAGTATTTTTGCACCTATGGAACAGCAACCTTTACCCTGTGGTTGCAATAATGGAACTTATAATTATACTTGTGGTGACACTATAACAGAATCTTGCACTATGAATTGTAATTTGGAAAGTACAGGAACATGTTTTAATATTGGAGCAGATGATATAACTTTAGATGGTGGTGAATATAATATAAATTATTCCTCTGCACAAACAGGATATGCTATCAATAATTCTGCGGGTTATGATAATGTGACTATAAAAAATTTTAATATAACCCAAGCAAATAATAGTAATTCAGAAGCTTCTGCTATTTTATTTAATAATAGTGCTAATGGTACAATTGAGTTTAATACAATATATACTAATGGAAGTTTAAGCCCAGGAATACAGTTATCTAATTGTTTTAATTATAGTATTAAAGATAATAATATTACTAATGGAGGGGTATTTTCAGGACATTGGGGCATTTATTTAGATTATAGCAATGAAAGTGAGATATATAGAAATAATCTAACAAATTCTTATTTTGTTATTTATTTGTCAAATTCTGTAGAAAATAAAATTCATGATAATAATGTAAGTGATTCTCAAGATGCAGTTTATTTATCCAGTTCTCATAATAATGAAATTTATGGGGATTCGCTTAATAATAATAATATAGGGGTTTGGTTGTCTAATTCAGAGAATAATACAATTACTAATTTAACTTCTTTTGAAAATTGGAAGGGCATATCTCTTGGTGGATCCTCTTCTGGAAATTTAATTACCAATTGTAATATTACATACAATACTTATGGTATTGAAATACAAAATTCTAATAATACCTTGGTAAAAGATAGTGTTATTACTAATTCTATAACTAATGATATTGTTGGAAAAGGGAGTTCCCCTTCAAATAGTACTTTATTAAATATTACACATGATAAATCAACTAATTCAATAACCCAAGCATCTACTTTATTTTTTAAATGGTATCTTGATGCTTATGTTAATTATTCTGATAGTTCGCCAGTTTCAGGAGCATATGTAACAGCTTATGATACAAACAATAATTTATTACATAATATAACAACAAATGCCGGCGGATACATACAAAGACAAAATGTCACAGAATATTATGAAACTTCTACAGCAAAATATTACAAAACAAATTATTCAGTAAATGCATCAATTGAGCAACAAATAAGCCAGACAGAATTAGTCAATTTAACAACAAACAGAATTACAGATGACAACACACACATAATGTTAACAATGCTTTATCAATTAACAAATTTAAATGCAATCTATGAATCATCAATATACACGAACACTTATTTTGATATAAGAGCCAATTATACAACAAATAGAAGCCAGTCAATTTTAGGAGCAACATGCAATTTAACAATAATTCCAAGTTTAGATGGCTTAGGAAGTTCTGATTTCTATGTTATGGGATATAATTCTGGAACAGGAGTTTATGAAACATTAGGACTTGCAACATCCTTTCCAGATACATATTCAATTGTAATAAATTGTGGTAAACAATATTATCAATTTCAAACAGGAGCAGGATCCTTTACTGTAAATGAACAGTCTGGCGGGGGAGGTGGAGGTGGCAGTAGTCCAGGACAAGAACCAGTCTGCGGAAATAAACAATGTGAGGAAGGAGAAACTTGTATAAATTGTCCAAATGACTGTGTTTGTATTTGTGGAAATGGAATCTGCGAGCCAGGAGAAACCTATAAAACATGTTCGGAAGATTGTTGTGCTCCAGAAGGCATTCAAGTTAATCCTCCATTTAATTGCTGTCCTGGATTAATAGCTGTTGATGATCCTGAATATCCTATTATTTCAATAAAATTCTGCATAAGATGTGGAGATGGTTTATGCAAAGAACATGAAAATATTAAAAATTGTCCTGAAGATTGTGGTATTTGTAATTTTAATATTCCAATAAAAATTAGATTAGTTGAAGGAACTGGCGGAGTTGTTCCTAAAAAACCAACCCAACCTAGTCGGTCAATACTTCCTGGATTAAGATAAAATAAGGTAAAAAAAATACCAAAAAAATAGAAAAGTATATAGGGGAATAAAAAATAAATACTAAATAAATGGTAAAACTTAAAATTCTATACAAAGAAGGAAAGATAGGCAAAATTAATATAATAGAAAAATAAATTAGAATAAAATACATTTAAAAATATTAAAAACTTAAAATGAATAATAGAATGGATAAAAAAAAGGCGTGGATGATTATTGCAATTATTGTAATCATTGCCTTATTACTTCTTTTTTTTGTTAATCAATTTGTTGGTCATGCTATAATTGGGGGCATTATTCCTCAACAACAAGAGAATTATGTTGAAATTAATTGGGAGGAAATGGTTGTTGAAAATGTCTTAAGCCAGCAAATTGCAATTGCAACAGAATGTATTGGAGAGATAAATGAAGAAAATTGTAATTGGCAGTATACTGATTTAGATAAAAATATTAGATCATATAATGATTATGATATTGAGCCAGCTTTAAAATTCTATAAAGTGATTGTTACAACTATTGGTGGAGAAGGCGGAGGAACAGCATCTTGTGTTCCTAAATGTTCTTCATCTTGTGGAATGATGCAGGCTTTTGGATGGACTGATTCTTGTACTGGAGAATGTATTAAAACAGGAAAAGAATGTAGTCCTGAAAATACTGGACAAGAAGCTTATTGTTGTTTTATTGATTCAGACAGCCAGGGTTGGTATTCTTTATCTTGCGATGAACTATCTAAGCTTGGTGGTGCTGGTAGTGTTGTCAGTGGCAGTATTACTGATTATCTTATTAAATATGATGGTGTTTGTCATCTTCCAACAGAAGAATGCACTCAAGAATCAGATGTTTATGTTAAATTCACACAAGAATTAAAGAAAAGCGATTCAATTTTAAAGCCAAATATAAACTGGATTATTAATTATATTCCAGAAATTAAAGATAGTCCAATAATAATTAAAGGCAGTAAAGATCTTTTAGATGCTTATGCAACTCTTTTTGATTATATTGCTTTCTGGAATCCTACAGAACAAAAACAATATGGAGCTGCTCATGGCTGGCTTAATAGAATACTTTTGCCAGATTATGTTGTTACAGGGCCTTTTGATATGGAACAAGGCAAGCCATATTTCATCAGCACAAAATTCGAAGATGATATAACTTGGCTAGGAGTTATGCCTGAGAAAGTGGAGTTTGATTTTAAATATGTTCCTGGGACTTTCTCTGAGAATTATGTTGTGTTGCCATTTAATACTGAAATTAAAAAAGCAAGCCAACTTTGTGATATAAGAGATAAAAATGGAAATCAAATAATTGCTCAAGAAACGATTATAGGATGGTGGGATCCATCAACACAAAAGTTAATTAGAGATATAAATCTGGCTACATGTGCAGAGATATATCTAGCTGACTTTGATTTAGAACCAGGAAAAGTTTATCTTATTGATGCTCAAAGGAATGCTATTTGGCAACAGCAATAACTAGATAGTAGTAAAACAAAAGATTTAAAAACTTCTTTGTTTTATTTTTTAAATGGGATGGATAAAAAATACATTATTTTCAACCTTATTTTTAGCATCAATATTATTTCCAAAAGTCATAAACTCTCAATCAATTTCTTGGCATGTTCATGATTCAGAAAATGGTATTCCGGGAGCAAACTGCCCCGTATCAGCCATAAGAATAAGTCCTCCAGATACTTGTTATCAAACAACAAATAATAATGGAAGATGCACATTTTCTGGCGGAGATTTTAATCCACCATTACAAATTGGGCAGCACTTGAATTTTGTAGCAAATAAAGATACTAATTCTTCAAAACATATAACAGAAACAAATTGGGTAGTAAGAGATGGTTTTTATCCAAATCATAATTTTCTTTTAGAAAATTGTTTAGACAATCCATTGAAAAATGTTGTTGCACATACTATAAATTTAAGTGTGGTTGTAGATACTTCGGGTTGGAGTACTGGATCAACTTTTTATGCGTTATCAGCTCTTTATAAAAATCCTTCACAAGTATGCACAACAATTGTAGATACAGCTAATTCTATTTCACACCGTTATGATGTTTTTGATTTAAATTTTGAGAACCAAGATTCATTATTAGTTAATGGAGATTCGGCATGGGTAAAATTAACTAAAACAAAAGGTGATACAACTCTCCAAACACTAATTAAATTCATAATAGAGGATTCTCATATTAATTCACAATTAATAAAAAGTAATGGAAATACAGGAAGTGATACAACTTATTTCCCTATTGAAAGAATTGTAAATGACCAGACACCACCAAGCTTTGATAATGTAACAGAATGGCCAGATACTTCTTGGCCAGGACCTTTTGATGTTGATGCCTATATTACTGATGGAGCTGGAATTGATTCATCTAATACATTATTAAGATGGTATATGGATAGTGATTCAACTAATGCTTGGGCAGATTCAATTAAAAATGACACTTTCTTTTTTAATATTGATACAACTTTAGGAGGGGTAGGAACTATTAATTATCAAATCAAAGCACTAGATGAATCAGAAAATCAGAATGTTACTTATTGGCCAGGCCCTTCGTCTGATGAATGGCATACTTTTACTTCAACACCAACAGGCATCCAGGAAACAATGACAGATTTTAGTGCCAGAACTATTGAAGATGTTGTTAATCTTGGAGTTAGATTAGACTTTATGACAAATCAAACAGGAATTATTGATATTGATAAAAATGGCAAAGATCTTACTAGAATAATTACAGAACCAAATAAAGTTAATTATACTTTTGTTGATAGTCTTGTTGAGGAAGGAAGAAATTATAATTATCAAGCTATTTTCAATAATGATACTCTTAATGCTACTGTTTATGTTCCTTATGTTAATTTTAATGCTACACCAACAATAACAAATGGAAAAGTTAAGATTTCTGGGGCAAAAGAAGTTGATGTTTATGATTTAAGTGGAAGAAAAGTTGCTGAATATAGTAATAAAAATTCTTCTTCAACTGGAACATATGATTTTGATGTTCCTCAAGGTATTTATTTTGTGAGACCTAAAGGAAGTGATAGTAAGGAAGAAACAAAGAAAGTTGTTAATGTGAGATAAATTCGTTCTCAAAAACTTTTTAATTGGCTAATCTATAAGTTTATTAGATGAAAATTCAGATAAAGACATGCAAGAGTAATTGGGATAAATTCAGGGGATTGATGTTTTCTAAAAAAAGGAATCTTCTTTTTGTATTTGATAAGGAAAGGAAAATATCTTTACATAGTTTTTTTGTCTTCTTTTCATTTGATGCATTCTTTTTAGACAGAAATAAAAAAATAATTGAAATCAAAAAAAATTTCAGGCCCTTTAGAATTTATAACTCAAAAAAGAAAGCAAAATATGTTTTAGAATTAACAAAAGGTTCTCAAAAACTTTTTAAACACAAGAAATATGTATGAATATGGCAAAAAAGAGGAAATCTAGAAAGAAATCTAAGAGATCTAAAAAAACTGAAAAGAGACAAGTAAAAAGAAAAGCCAAGAAAAAAGTTAGAAGAGTTAAGACAAGAGCAAGACCAATGAGAAAAATGCCAAGAGAAAGAGCACCAACAACAATTCAATCTGCTTATTTGCTTTTTTTAACAGGAAGTATTATTGTATTTGTAGCAGGAATTCTTGCTTTGTTTTTTGATCAACTAGCCTTGCCAAAATATATCTTTTGGAGTATCTTCTGTGGTCTGGGAATGTTGATTGCAACAGCTCTTATTAGAAAGGCTCCAAAAATTATAGCAATGGTAATATTATTACTTAGTATTGTTGCACTGATTTTACCACCACATGGCTTTATTGTTGGTCCAGTATTGGCTTTAATTGGTTCAGTAATTTTATTGCTTAAGAAGTAAGATAATAAGAAACTAATAAGAAACAAGATAATTTATTTTAGTGATTTAATTATTTTAGTAATTTTATTATTTCTTTTGTAGTCAGAAATTTCTCTTTTCCTGTTTTCATATCTCTGAGTTTAAGCTTTTTCTTTTTCAATTCTTCTTTTCCTATAAAAATTACATAAGGAATTTTTTGTTTGTTTGCATAATCCAGAGCCTTACTAATTTTATCTAAAATTAAACAAGAAATATTTTGTTTTCTTAATTGTTCTGCTGTTTTGATTGGTTCTTTTTCTTGGTTAATGGATATGATAATTGTTTTAATATTTTCAGTCTTGATATTTGCTAATGATGCTATTCTTTCTAATCCAAATGATATCCCCGTTGATTGAATTCCATTTACAAGATAAGAACCACCAGCTATAATTGTGTCTTTCATCTTTTTTGTTTTTATTTCAAAAATACTTGAATTGTAGTAAGAAAGACCTCTGGCAAGACTAGGCAGGAATTCTACTTTAATTCCAAAAAGATTGCAATATTTTTCTAGATCCCGGATTTCTTTATAAGCTTTGTATTTTTTAAAGAATGATTCTGGTTTTTTGAAAATACTTAGGAGATTTTCTGCTTTGTATTTTGCTAAATTTTTTCTGACTATTCTTTCAGGTAGTTTGTCAAGCTTGTCAATTTCTTTGATAACTTCTTGCTTTTGTTTTATTTTTTGCTCTTCTAAAATTTCATTGAGAAGTTTTCTATTATTAATGTAGATTATTGCCTCAATTTTAAGATCCCTGAGAATTTCTGAACTGAGTTTTAAAATTTCAGCCTCATCTCTTATTGTTGAACCAATTATATCAACATCACATTGGGTAAATTGTCTAAATCTAGCCTTGCTTATTGGCTCATCTCTGAATACTTGCCCGATTTGATATCTTCTGTATGGCAATTTTTTATTTTTTGCTAATCTTTTGAGTTGAAAAGTAAATTCATATCTTAATGCAAGATTTCTTTTTCCCTTGTCTTTGAGTTTAAAGATATCAGAAATGACTTCATCTTGACTATCTGATTTTACAAATTTTTCATATTCTATTATCGGGGTTTCAGCTGGTTGGAATCCATAAATTTTGAATTTCTTTATTATGATATTTTTGATTGTTTGCCTGATTAAAGATTCTTCTTCTGTATAATCGCGAAAGCCTTTTACAATTTCTGTCATTTTATTTGCTTTTTTTACCTCTTTTATTTAAAGGGTGGTAGCTGGGAATCGAACCCAGACCGCACGGGCCACAGCCGAGCATACAAACCATTATACAACTACCACCATATTTAGATTTAATAATTTTGGTATTAAAAATGTTTTGAGGGTTTTTAGATTTTTGAGAAATTGGAAAAGCATAGCTAAGATAATTTAGAATTCTAGTGATGAACAAACCCCCAGGTTTGTTTTTGTATGTTTTCCATAGAATAAAGAAGAAGATTTGATTTTTAAATGTTGACTTGTTGTTGTTTTATGATTTTTTTTGCCAGATTTAAATATGCTTTAGTTGCCCTGCTTCTTGGATGCGTGTAAATTACAGCATCCCTTAGATAAAGACTTTCTCTTATTGCATTGTCTTCTGGAATTATTGCTAATAGTTTTTGTTCAAGAAGATCTGCTAAATCTGAAGTGGATAATTCTTTTTTATCCTGCCTTTTTCTAGTAAGAATTACAGAGGTTTTTTTATTTAATTTTTCTGCAATTTGAATTGTCTTGAGTGCATCTGTTGCAGCAGCATTTTCAGGATTTGTTA
>Ga0315555_1000258_pt1 | contig 35840 bp, 33 predicted proteins | sample SalMarSW160380MG_FD_202113 | JGI IMG/M metagenome (GOLD analysis project Ga0315555, IMG submission 202113) | Salt marsh sediment microbial communities from the Plum Island Ecosystem LTER, Massachusetts, United States - Salt Marsh Sediment SW1603-80 ... | reverse complement strand
TGTATAAAGTTGAGATAGTTCTGGACGGTTTTTTTATCGCCCACATACCTGACAGCTCCCATTTTGTCCGGATTGATATTTATCGGTTCGAGGAGGGGATCACCGGTAATAGAGTCGGTAATGATAATGCTCGAAGTATTTTTAATGATAACATCGGTGAGCTTTTTTGAGTTGCCGATACGTGCGAAGGGCCGATCATCATCTCTATCGGACCCGAGGTATAACAGATAGCACTCTTCGTCTACGTGAAAAATACGTTCTTCAGGTGTCAGTGTAGAGATTTCCATTGTAATGTCCTTGAAATACAAACTATATTATACCCACAATGGTATAAATTACAATATAATTTTCTTTAAAAAAATCCGGTATTTTTCCGGTGTGAAATGCAAACAAATCCTATGGCAAATTTCTGTGTGCTTCTTTTCAATGAAACGGCAGATGTGAACTACCCTGGCGTTCCAAAGGGCAGACCGCTTGATGAACTTCCCGTCTGGATGGAGTTCAGGATCCGGGATATTCTTCAGCACGAAGGGCGTGAAGATATTCCTTTCATTCCGTTTTTATGCAGAGAAAAAACTGATCTTTTTTCCCTTGTAGCACTTCTTGAAAACCGGAAAGATACACGAACCCTCATCCTCAGGCGAACGGGGAATGCAGTTTATACGGACTGGGAAAACATCGCTCGGTTTTCCCTTCGAGGGATTGCCAAGGTTCGGGTCGGAACCGTGCCGTCTGATATGTATATAATCAACCGGGAACATTTTATTCGGTTGATGTTGAAATGGGTTAAGAGGGAGGGAGACTTCAACCTGAATTTCACAGAGGAACTCTTTGACGGGTTTTTATTCAGGAATTTTGAGCGTATAGTGCAAATTCCCGGCCGTTCATTCCTCTTCAGAAACGTGTACGAGTATTTCAGAGAAAATTTAAAACTTCGCGAGTACTTCCTTGACAATGATTTTCTTGGGCTCTACACCGGGCTGAATAATCCACAGGCCAGGGGAGCCACCATTTCCGAAGGCGGCACGGTCAAAAACAGCATGATCGGCTCCGGCGCTCTGGTTGAGGGCCTTGTCGAGGATTCTGTTATTTTTAACGGCGTGCGTATTTCACGAGGGGCTGCTGTACGGGGAAGCGTAATATTGCCGTCCAACACGGTGGATGTGGGAGCGCAGGTTGCAAATACTGTGATACTCGAGGGAAATGGGAGAATTATCGGAAGTGAATCGAGTATCGGCAGGATTTCAGACAATGCAAACGTCAATCTTCCAAAAATTCTAAAGAAGGGGCTTACCGTAATCGGGGAGGGTATCGTTATACCTCCCTCATCACGCATCGGGTCGGGGTGTCTGGTGTGCGGAAACAATAGGGGCCTGCTCGAAGTTGAAGACGGTGTGACTTTCAACGGAACGTGAATGGATTCTGATGCCGTGTATTCAGGTTGAAAGTTTCTGCTCCAGCGCCTTCAGTTCCGTGATAAAGTGCTGATACATATCCGGGTCGAGCGACTGGTTTCCGTCGCTCAATGCGGAATCGGGCTGAAAATGCACCTCGACGATTACACCATCTGCTCCGGCAGCCATCGCCGCTTTACTCATCGGCAGCACGAGCTTTCGGGAACCGGTGCCGTGACTGGGGTCGACAAAGACTGGAAGATGGGTGTCCTCTTTTAAGAGCGGAACAGCGGAGAGATCGAGGGTGTTTCTCGTAATCGTTTCAAATGTCCTGATTCCGCGCTCGCAGAGAATAACCCTGCTGTTGCCGTGTTTCAGTATATACTCCGCCGAGAGCAGAAACTCCTTGAGGGTTGCTGACATACCGCGTTTCAGAAGAACGGGCTTTTCATACTTTCCTATTTCATTCAGGAGAGTGAAATTCTGCATATTCCGTGCCCCGACCTGCAGAATATCCACATATTCCGCGACGAGCTGGACATCGGCGGGTGAAACGACCTCGGATATTATATACAGGCTGTAATTTTCTCTTGCTTCCCGCATGAGCCGTAGCCCGTCCTCGCCGAGTCCCTGAAAGCTGTACGGCGATGTGCGGGGCTTGAAGGCACCCCCTCTAAGTATTTTTACACCGGAACGTTTTATGATATTCGCGGTTTTGAAGAGCTGTTTTCTCCCTTCGACAGAACAGGGGCCGGCGATAATGGTGAACTCACCGCCTCCGATTACGACCGGCTCCATCCCATCTCTTTTGAGCGTGATTATCGTCGATTCTTTCTTCCTCTCACGGCTGTACAGGGGGAGATGTGACCTGTCCTCCTCATAGACCTCCTCCTCAGGGGATTCAAGCCTTCTCTTTCCGGTCCAGACCGGGTAGCTTCCCAGAATCTTCAGGAAATTCGTCTGTTCCCTCAGTTCTTCCATGCATTCCTGAATGAGTTTTTCCGATGTATGCCCCTCGAAATCGAGGTAGAAGTATGAACGCCACGGCTCGGTTTTATGGGGCCGCGATTCGAGCTTTGTGAGATTGATCCCGTAGTCGTTGAAAACCTTGAGCACCCTGTACAGTGCTCCCGGTTGATGGAGGGTAGTAAATACAATTGATGTTTTAGAATGCTTGTAGTGGCGGCCTTCGGGGGATTTTGATACGATGATGAATCTGGTCTGGTTGTTCGGATAATCTTCGAGTTTTTCGGCGATTATCTCCAGGTTGTATATCTGGGCGGCGAGGCTGCTTGCAATTGCTGCGATTGTCGGATCTTTTTCTCTGCTTACCTTCATCGCGCTTCCCGCAGTATCATAATTGGGAATTATCTCGCAGTTCTTCATATTCTGCAGGAAAATTGTGCACTGTGAAAGCGCAGCCGGGTGTGAATATACCCGCCGTATGCTGTCGATCGGGCCTTTTTTTCTTGCGAGAAGGCAGTGTGATATTGTTGTTATCACTTCACCGGTAATGGGGAGGTTTGATTCGAGCAGCAGGTCGTATGTGGGGGCAATACTGCCGATCAGTGTATTCTCGAGAGGCAGGAGCCCGTAATTCGTCTCATTGCTCTGAACGGAGCCGACGACCTCTTCGAAGCTCTTCTTCGGGATGAATTCAACGGATTTCCCCCAGTACAAAATGCCCGCTTCCTCGCTGTAGGAGCCCTCCTCGCCCTGAATGGCAACTTTCGGTATCTCCATTCATACCTCCCTTTTCACTGTGTCAATGAAATATACTAACATTGGACCGAATAGTTCACGTAAAATTGGCATACGTACCTGACGGCATGCATCCCTGGGGGACCGATCCTTTACAGGACTAGATATCATAAAGTAACTTCGCGAGAAGTTACTTAGAAGTGGTCTACATCCCTGGGGGACCGAGTATCATAAAGTAACTTCGCGAGAAGTTACTTAGAAGTGAAACGTCCTTGTACAAAGTACAATTATCGATTAAGTTTAAACCGATGGAGGCGGATGATATGAAGCTTGTTGGCTTCACGCTGGTAGAAGTGCTGATTGCGCTCGTCATCGTGTCGATAGCGTTTGTTGCCGTACTGAACGGGAGTGTTTTCAATCTCCGGTCACAGAAGGAGGCGACGGACCTGACCGTTGCCGTAACTGCCGCTGACATGATGATGAAGGAGGTTATCGCCGGCGGATACCCTGCTTCAGGGATGGATGAGGGCGAGTTTGAGGACGATTATTTTAAGGGTTTCAGATGGAAGAAGAGTGTAGAGGCAATCGAGTTTCCGTATCTGGAGGAGCTGAAGCTTGTCACGATCGAGATAGAGTGGGGCAAAAGCGGGACGTATTCAGTGAGAACGGTGCTCTCCCGATATTGAGCGGTTTTTTCTCTATTGGATTTGTGAAGCAATACACTGTCAATCCAAGGCGTGCACGCGCGGCCAAGCAAGAAACGTAATTCGGCGATCATCCCCGCCTCCTCCACTGTGGGCCGTAGGCCATATGTAACGGTAGCAGCGGTAAAAATTTCAGGGAAGTAAAGTTTCGTATTATGATTCGAATGAAAGGCTTTACACTTGTCGAGCTCCTTGTTTCACTCGCGGTACTGTCTATTATTGCTGCAGTTTCCTTTACAACATTTTTGTCGGTGAGAAGGGCGTCCGAAATTCACAGGAAAAACGATGAAATGCTCCGCGAACTGAGGAGCTTTCTTGAAAGGCTCGATGTCGAGCTGTCCTCCGCCGTATACATTAAAGGCGACAAGAGCACCCTCCTGGTATCGAAGCGGAAGGAGCTTGGAGGTTTTACGACGAACGACCTGGTATTTACCACGATTTCTCCCCGGACATTTTTTGAACCGGGCAGCAGGGGCGAGATAATTCGAATCGAGTATGAGCCAGCGCAAAATATGGAGGATACCCAAGATCTGGCGCTTAAAAAAAGAATATACCAGAATACGCTGCTTCCACCCGAATCTGTCGAGCCCTTTGAATATACCGTGAGAAACGATTTCACCTCCTTTCTTTTACGGTTTCACAGTGCGGGGAAATGGTTTGATTCATGGGATACGGAGAAGATGAACGGGCTTCCGGACAGCATAGAGCTTACCTTTTCAATAGGCGGGAGAAAGTTCAGAGAGCTGTTCAATGTGTTTATTTCGGAAATGTAGAATGAAAAGAAATGCATTTGCACTTATATCCGTTTTGATCCTCGTCTCCGTGCTTTCCGTTATCGCGCTCGAGTTTTCAAAGAGAAGCGGCATCGGCCTTCGAATGGCGGTCAATTATGCGCAGTCGAGAAAGGCGTACTATTATGCATACGGCGGCCTGCAGACCGCTCTCAAGCTTATAAAGCTCGATACAAACGATTACGACGGCCCGGGAGACTACTGGTACTCGGCACTTCCCCCGATACCATTGGAAGACGGCAGCCTTATGGTTTCAATCGAGGACGAAAAGGCAAGATACAACATTAAAAAACTCGTGACCAGCCGCGGCACCGAGGACGAAAGAAGGCGGGCGATGCTCGGCCGTATATTCGATATTCTTGCAATTGATACGAATGTCATTGACGCAATCGTAGACTGGGAGGATTCGGATGACGTTTCTCTGCCGGCTGGCGCTGAATCTGCGTATTACGGGAATCTTACACCGCCCTATGCGGCGAGAAACGCTCCGGTTGTAACAGCCGGAGAGCTTCTTCAGGTACGTGGAATCGACAGAGAGACCTTCTTCCTTCCTCCTTCGGCGCGTAACAGCTTTATTCCGGAAGACATACAAGCCCTGAACCAATATATAACCGTATACGGAGACGGCAAAATCAATATCAATACGGCAGAGCCTCCGGTCCTCCGCTGTCTCTCCGAGGATATGGATGAGTCGATTGTCGATGATATAATCGAGCACAGGGAAAAGAATGCTTTCACAAAAACGGCTGATTTAAAGGATATTGAAACAATGTCTGATGTATTATATGATGAGATAGCCTCCCTCATTACAGTGAAAAGCGATATATTCAGAATAACCGCAACAGGGGCAACAGGGGAGTTCATGGAGACGATAACCGCAGTGGTAGTCAGGGACAGCAAGGGGGTCAGAGTTGTCTACTTTAACAGATCTCTTTAGCAGGCGAATAGGCGGCAGTAGACGGGCCGTGTTCATCGAAGAAGTTGTCGACGGCTTCAGGTTGATGATTTCTCCTGAGAAGCTCCCCACATCTGAAGGATTTCTGCTGAACACCGTAAGCGGGATGACGATAGAAGAGGTTCTTGCGGATGCGGGTATTGAAAAGGAAAATGTGTATTTTGTCATATCTCCAGTGCGCTATTTCAGAAGCAGGATGCATTTTCCATTTACCGATCAGCAGAAGATCGAAGGTGTTATCGGGTACGAAGTGAGAGATTCGCTGCCTTCGCAGCACATGGATTATGTTACCGATTTTTATCTTGTCGGCAACGAGGCACAGGCGTTTTCCGTTGAACGGGAAAAAATGCGTGCCCTGCTTCAGAGTTTCGGCAGATACAGAGAAAATCTACGGGCGGTAATACCGCAAGATGTCGCCCTGTTCCTCGGTATGCATACTCTTATTGAAGAAGACGGATATTTTCTGCTCCAATTGGAAAACCGATCGGTATACATTCAGTTCGTTGCGGAGCGGAGGATTATAAACGGCCGGCTCGTTGCTTTTGATGGGGACGAAGAAATAACAGCTGACGGATTGCAACAGAGAATCCTTCCCCATCTGCTAATGTGTGCGAAGCTGTCCGGCAACTCTTTTATATGGATGAACCGCGCGCCCAATGCAAACGAAGAGCTGTGCGATAAGATCGAAGGCCTGCTCGAAGGGTTGAATATACCGTTCAACCAGGTGGGAGTGAAAAATATCGGTAATTATTATCCTGACATCAAATCCTTCGATTATTCCGCACTCTCCCTCCTGGGCGCGGTGCGCAGTACCTCGTTACCCCTGATGCAGGTGAACCTTCTAAAAAATGAGTTTAAACCGAGGGCCAAGGGATATGTGAGTGTACGGGAGTTTACACTTGTAGGTGTTCTTCTAGTATGCCTGTTTGTGCTGGGGACGGCAAGCCTCGTGTTTGATATCAGCTTTCGAAAACAGCAGGTTGCAGCTCTCAAAGGGCGGATCGAAAAACTTGGAAAGAACACCTTCGGCATCGCGGTGGTGGATGAAACTGATGTGAGAAAACGGGTGAGCAAAGTGCGGGAGAGGGTCAAGGTTCTCGAGGAGAGCACGGACAGGCATCTGAGCAGCCTCAAACTGTTGAAGGAACTTTCACTGTACTTTCCCGGTGATGTGGTCATAGAGTACACGGATATCATAATAGAGAGAGAGCATATAAAACTTTCAGGAAACGTCAGGAGTTTTTCGGACATTGATAAAATCAGAGAAGACCTGGTGATGTCGGATTATTTCAAGGCGGTTGAGGTAACGAATACGGGTACGGCAGGAAGCACCGGCGGTTTTACCGTTACTTTCGTTCTGGATATAACGGTTGCGCAGGAGCAGATGGGTGGAATTTAAAGGTTTGATTAAGAACATATCGAGCAGAGAAAAGACTCTCGCTGTAGGGGCGGTTTTCCTTCTGGTTGTTTTTCTTGTTTATCAGTTTGTGTTCGTGCCTCTTCTCGCAACTCGTGAAGGCCTGCAGTATGAAAGAACGGAGCTCGAAAATCAGCTCGGCAATATAAAAGTTCTAGCCGAACGCTACGTTTCCGAAAACAAATATTATAACGAACTCGTGCAATCATTGAAAAACAAGCAGGTTGTATCGGTGCTTACCTATCTCGAGAATGAATCACAGAATGCGGGTATCAGGGACAATATTGAATACGTGCGGCCTCGCGGTGATCAAAAGAAAGATGACGTGCGGCTCGCTTCAGTTGAGATAAAAATAGACGCAATACCTATGCGAGACCTGCTCCTTTTTCTCGCAAACGTCGAGCAGCACAGAGACGGCCTCATCATCACCTATTTACGTCTCAAACCCTTTTTCAAAGACAGAGAAAAGGTCGATGTGTTCGTCCGCATTACCGATGTGACGGTGGAGTAGGGGACGTTCCCCCCTTTTTTTGTGCGGTTTATCTCACTTTTAATACAGAGGACTTCTCATTATTTTTTTCGATGATTTTTTTCGATGCCGGAAGGAATTTATTCTTCGACTGTTGATTCTTTTATTATTTGTCCGATTTCCCATATATCGTTCACTACCGTGACTCCCGCATCCTGAAAGAGTTGTTCCTTCTCCTGGGCGACGGTGGGGCTCGAGTCACGACCGAATATATACGCGATAACCGGCTTCGAGTATCCCGAATCCTTGATAAACCGGGCGGCGTCTTCCTCCAGCCTTCCCTTTATTTCTCCCCCGATAACTACTATTTGTGTATTTTCATCCTCTTCAAGGGCCTGCAGGATTTCAACATATCCGGTTCCGATTATGTCAGCGCCGCCGAGACTAATCACTGCGCTTTCACCGAGTTCCTCCTTGAACAGGCTCTGACATATTTTTTTTTCATTGCCTATACTTCTCGCAACAATGGCAACTTCGCCGTTCAGGATATACTCATTGGAAATAGTGCCCGCCTTGCTCTGACCGGGAATAAATATCCCTGCCGAACCGGGGCCTATTATGGTGCTGTTTTGCTGCGCGGTGCTGTTTTTGATTTTGATTGTTTCAGTTACGGGAATGTCGACGGTACAGATAATGATGACGGGGATTTTTTCCTGTATTGCTTCGAGTGCAGCAGAGGTTGCCGCATTTTTCGGAACAAATATGACCGAAACGTCAATTTTATGCCTCTTAACCGCTTCACTCACCTTGTCGTATACGGGCACACCCATTACCTCCTGGCCGTACCTGCCCGGGCTGACACCGGCAACGACTTCGGATTTGCTTTCCAGCATCAGTGCGGTATGCTGTCTTCCCTCGGTGGTTGTTATGCCCTGTACCATAATTCTGGTTGCACGCTCTAAAATAATCGACATACCGTACCCCGCTATCTATGCTATTCAGGAGGAAAAAGAACTCTGCCCGTCGGTGAGCACCATGTGTTCTTCATCAAGCGGAGATTATGTCCACCCGACTGGATTTTAAAATCCACGTGCTTGTACCACAGGCACCGGCGGTATTATTCAAACGCTTTGCGTCCGAATAACATCCCGATGTTGGGGAAGAGATCTATCAGGTTAACTTTTAAAAGAATAGCGATATTAGTGTTTTTGTAGACTCAGGGCTATTATACGTATAAATTTTAAAATAATCAAGTAACTTTAACCGGAACTCAATGAAAGAAAAACCCATCTTTACCGCATATCAAAAGGAGATTGATAGGACATCCAGTAAAAAAATCGGCCTGCTATGCCCCTACACGGTTGAAGAGCTCATCGACGCCGCGGGTTTTACTCCTGTTCGTTTAATACCGCATGAGCCGAACATGCGGTTTGTGGATGCCTATCTGCCGGGCACGCTCTGCTCATATCTCAGATATGTTGTGGATCTCGGTATTGCAGGCGAGCTTAAAGGCTTTCGAGGCCTTGTGATCAATCATTCATGTGACGGTGCACGCAGGACTCTCGACATCTTTAATACGTATATACCAGACATACCTACCTTTTTCGTAGATATACCGAAAAAAAATGATCCCCATGCAGCGCGCTATTTTAAAAGAGAGCTTGAAAAAATGAAGGTCTATCTCCAGGAACTTTCAGGTGTCGAAATCACCGATTCTGCGCTTGTAGCTTCAATTGTCAGGTATAATGAAAACAGAAGGCTGTTACAGGAAATATACGATGTGCGGGCAAATAATCCGGGAGTGATGAACGCGCAGGAATTGATACGGGTGCTTGACCTCAATTCAACCGGACCGAAACAGACAACAAACCAAATGCTTTCTGATCTCCTCAGCGTTTCGGGTCTGGAAAGAAAAGGGAAACGGGTTTTTGTTTCAGGGAATATATTCGACACATTGCCCCTGCTGGAGTATATCGAAGAGTGCGGCGGCGTGGTCGTCGGCGATGATTTCTGCTTCGGCGGACGGTATTTTCCCGTTGCAGTTGCAGAAAATGAAGCACCGCTCGATGCGCTTGCCCGGCGTTATCTATCCAGGGTGCCGTGCGGCAGGATGATAAACTTCAGCGAGCGGATTGATTATGTAATTGAAGCTGTTCAAAAGACGATGTCAGCCGGAGTTATTTACACGAGTCTGAAATTCTGTGACAATTTTCTGGTTGACTTCCCGTTGTTCAGGGAAAGACTTGATCAATTGGACATTCCCTCTCTTTTTCTGGAAAGTGAGTATTTTTCACTCAGAAGCGGGCAGGTCCGCACCCGGGTTGAGGCTTTCCTCGAGCGATTGTAAGGGTTGAATATGGGACTAAAGGAAAAGGTAAAAGACATACTGTTGAACCGGCCTGATCCAAAAAAAATCAGCAGGGGTGCTCTTGTTACAATGCTTCAGACATTCCTGCAGCCGGCCAGGTGTTTTGGAACCCGTTCAGAAAAAAGGTTTTCCCTTGCTGCCTATAGGCATGGAAGTAAATTTTTCAAGGGCGGCCGGTCGGTTTTTACAAGTCTTTTCACACCGATTGAAATTATATATGCCTTTGATTTTCTGCCCTTTCCCCTTGAACCGCTCGGAGCGCTCGCCGCTTCATTCGGAATTGCGACTCAACTTCTAGAGGAAACGGAGAAACGTTGGTTGTCATCGGACTTTTGTTCCTTCCATCGCGCTTTTCTGGGTGCCTGTACCCTCGGGCTTCTTCCCCGGCCGCTTTTTCTCATGGCGACATCGCATGCGTGCGACGGCACTATGAAATCCTTTTCCCAGGTTGCGCATCTCGTATCAAAGCCGCTTTTCTTCATCGATGTACCGTACGGTGACCAAAAAGAAGCCGTTGAATATGCAGCTGTCCAGGTTCAGGAGTCGGTTTCAGAAATAGAATCGATTACCGGCAGAAGGCTTCGGAAGGAAATGCTTGCAAAGTCCTTTGATTATTCAAACAAAATGACTGCGTTGCTGAGCACGATACAAGATGTACGGAAAGCGTCTCCACCTGTGGTGTACGGGAGCGAGACCCTGAATCTTTTGATGGTCTGGGCGATGTTTGCGGGGAACCGGCTGGGTGTGAGGATACTTGAAAGCTACCGGGATGAAATCCAAGCGAGGATAAAGAGGGGTTTTCAGGATATAGCGGTGGGAAAACGGGTGTTGTGGCTCCATCTGCGGCCCTACTTCTCCGGCAGTATAATGAGTATGCTCGAGGAGGAATTCGGAGCAGTGATCGTTGCGGAGGAGGTCAACACCCCCGTAAAAGAATATCTCGAAATTTCAAATCCGTGGGAGAGTATCGCCCGGAAACTGCTGGGCCAGATCTGGTCCGGATCAATCGAAAACAGGCTGAAAAACATCGGCCGGATAATCGAAAGCCACGGGATTGACGGCGTTGTGCACTTTTCTCACTGGGGATGCAGGCAGAGCAACGGGGCGGTCCGAATGATACGGGATACGGTTGCCGGGTACGGCATTCCCTTTCTTGAGCTCGACGGCGATTGCGTCGATCCACGAAACTATTCTGAAGGCCAGTACCGCACGAGAATCGAAGCCTTTTTCGAGATAATGGAGCGGCGTTGAATACATAACAGGTGTGGTGGTTTTTGTTATGCAGTAAGACCGGCGATACTGCGGCGTGGATTTCGGTATTCTGTTCGATATTAAGTCGGAGGCCAGGGATGTATACGGCGGGAATAGACATAGGTTCCGTATCGACTGAGATGGTTATTCTTGAAAATGCAGAACCATGCAGACGTTTTATCATTCAGACGGGGATTTCCAGCCGCACGGCTGCTGAAAGGCTTTTTTCACTGCTGGATGAGGATGGCGGCGTTAAACAGCGTGATATTACCCACACCGTTACAACCGGGTACGGCCGGAATGCTGCAGGTGTCGGCGACAGAAGTGTTACCGAGCTTTCATGCCATGCGCGGGGCGCCTGGGCTGTTAATCATGCGGTGAGAACCGTAATCGATATCGGCGGGCAGGATAGCAAGGTCATCAGTGTGAGCCCGGACGGCAGGAGCCTTGATTTCATTATGAATGACAAATGCGCGGCTGGTACGGGAAGATTTCTGGAGATTATTGCGAAGACTCTCGAGCTGGAGGTTGCAGAACTCGGCCCCCTCGCTCTGCAGGCCGACCGTGGGGTGAAGATATCGAGTATGTGCGCAGTATTTGCAGAGTCCGAGGTTGTGTCTCTTCGTGCTGAGGGCCATCCACGGGAAAAAATTATCAGGGGAATTGCAGACTCCATTGCGAGTAGAATTTCGGGGATGGTGCACAGGGTCGGGCTCGAGCCACCGGTTATGCTCACGGGCGGTGTGGCAAAAAATTCCGGTGTTGTTTTAGCTCTCCGAGAGGTGCTCGGCGTTGATATACTCGTGCCTCCCGACCCGGAGTTCATAGGAGCGCTCGGTGCAGCGCACATTGCTGCTGAAGAAGCGCTGAAATCCTGAGAATCGCTCTTTCGAACTATTTTATTACCGTTGATATATCGGAAACGGATTACAGAAGGGTAAAGGTTGTTATTACTGACCGGCAGGTTGATACATCTACTTGATTTTCACAGGGATGCCGCTGACAATAAAGTATGCGTCTTTTGCATATTTTGCGAAGATCTGATTTACCTCACCCGCCGTTTTCCTGTACGCCCGTGATTCTCTGTATTCGGGGATGAGGCCCATGCCGAGCTCGTTGGTGACAACAATGATCTCCCGATCGATTTTCTCCAAAAATTCCGCTGCTGCAACCGCCTTTGCAACAATATCGTCATGACCCAGTTTTTCGCTGTAAACGAGGTTAGACACCCAGAAGCTGAGGCAGTCGATGATGAGCGCACTTGATTTTGAATTGCGCACAGCCGGAATGAAATCAATCGGCCCTTCAATTGTTTCCCATTCTGAGGGACGCGCGGCTCTGTGCAGTTCAATACGCCCGGCCATTTCTTCGTCGGTTTCGATGCCGGTTGCAATAAAAGTTACATCCCGCCTGCTGATAAAGCGCTCGAGTGCATACCCGCTTTTTCCTGAGCTCGCCCCTCCGGTAATAAAGGTATATGACATTATCCATCCCTCTTTGTATGTCTGCTTTTTCGGGTAGTAAACCGGTCGATCGCTACAGCCGGGTGAGATTCAGAAACTCAAGATAGGACCCGTTTTCGGTAGCGACCACTGATGTGACGGCTGCATTTCCGATCTTGAATGCTGCACGTTTTTCATCGTCGCTGTTCAAGACACTCAGAATGTAAAAAACTATCGGCGTATAATGTGAGATGACGACTATATTTTCCCAGCCGGTTTGCGCGAGCATCTTTTGTCTGAACTGCAGAATCCTCTTCTTTACATCCTGCGGGGATTCACCACCCGGGAAACGGAAGTGAAAGGGATCCTCTGCATACTCATTCCATTCGGGTTTTTGGACAAGCTCTTCCCTGCTCGACCCTTCCCATTCTCCGAAATCGGTTTCCATGAGGAGTGCATCCTGGATAACGGGCGCCCTAACTTTTTTGGCGATGATACCGGCAGTTTCAAGTGAACGTTTCATGGGACTTGCGTACAGGGAGTCGATTAAGGGGAACCTCTTTGTGATAATCCTTGACGCCTCTTTTGCCTGCCTGAAACCGAGCCTGGTCAGCTCCGGATCGTTTCTACCGGTGAGCAGGCGCATGCTGTTTGCAGTGCTCTGGGCGTGCCTGAGCAGGATAACTCTTCTTTTATCGGACATTGCGCCTCTTCAGGTGCTGTGGTATGGATTTGCTTCTTACAAGAATGATGATACCCCAGATAAATGAGGCCAGACAGACGGCAAGGCTCAGCTTCGGCAGAATATTCCCGTGCTTCGTGTAGAATGTTGTTTTACCCCGCGGACCAACAGTTCCCACCAGATACCCGACCTCCTTTATGGGAAGTATTTTCCGTACTATTCCATGTGGGTCGATAAATGCGGTGACACCATCATTGCCTGCCCGCACATACCAGATTCTGTTCTCGATTGACCTGAATTTCGTCATGGTGAAATGCTGGAAATGGCCAGCCCTGGTGCGCGTCCACATATCGTTCGATATATTGATAATAAAATCCGCACCATTATTGACGAATTTGCGTATGAAGTAACCGTAGGTTCCCTCCCAGCATATGACGACACTGAATTTAAACGGGTTATGCTCGAATACCGTGTACTGGTTCCCCGGGGTAAATCCGGCGCTGTCCGAGAATTTATCGAGAATTTTCTGGAGAAAGCGGATTTTTTTTCCGAGCGGGAAATGCTCACCGAAAGGTGTAAGCTTGTGCTTGTCGTATTTTCCAATAATCTCACCTTCGGGGTTCAGGTAATAGGCGCTGTTCGTCCATACTTCCTCCTCGCCCCTGGTTGGATAGATCGATGTGAGGTTGTCGGGATTGACTGTCTGAGCGCCTGCAACCTCGTAATTGTCCGGCGAGCCTATAATGAAGTAGGTGGAAAGCTCCTGTATCAGCTTTCGTATTTTCGTGTGATAGGGTGTACCGAATATGAGATTGGGCCGCAGACTTGTTCTGATTGCAGTTTCGGTCCATACGATGAGGTCGATGTCCGGGTCGGTGTTGTAGCTTTCTCTGGACAGTTCGATGAGCCGATTGAGAGTTTTCCATTTTTCCCTCTTCCACGCGGTTCTCGGGCTTGAAATCCCCTGAATAAGCGCCAGTTTCATGGAAGGGTTTTGCTGTATCGTCTCATGGAGTCTGACTGTGCCGTATATGAGGCTGAAGACGATGAGTGCGGCTGCTGCAACCAGGGAGTACGATGTCACCGGGTGAATTAATTTCGCAAGCGTACCTGCTTTTAACTTTTTCGACTCGTATACATGTGAGAGAACAGCGGCCAGACCGGCATTGACGAGAAGAACGATGAAAGCGACGAGCTGTTCGCCGCCTATATCGGCTATCTGAATAAATCGGGTAAAGTTGTGCTGTGTATAACCGATCGAACCGAACGTAAATCCCAAAAACCCGAAACTTCTGATATAGTCGATCGCGATCCAGATAAAAGGGACGAGTACGGTTCTGTAGGCAGGGAAGGCCCTTGACGTACTGTTGATAATAAGAAGGCTTATTACGAAACAGCTTCCGAATGCAACCGTTACAAACAGCACCCCCACAACGGCGAGATAGGCATTCATCCAGAACAGGAACAGGCAGTAGAAGATAAACGCAAAAACAACGCCGTATGCGAGTGTCCTTTTCAATGTTGTGCTGTAAACGACTGAAAGAATCGGCACGAGCGCGATAAATGCGAGAAAATTCAGATTAAACGGTGGAAACGAGAAAAGGAGGAGAATCGCTGAAAGAACGGCAAGAGGAATGCCGATATACCATTTTATATCCTTCATGGGCATCACCTTCTTTTACCGCTGTCAAGCGGCGTTATTCTGGCACGAAGTATCCGAATAACAGTGATTTTTCAAGGGGAGCATCAAACAAACCATCGTACAGTATTTCGTTCATCCGAAATTCAGCCGGCTGAATGTTCCACCATAGCTATTGGGAAGTCTTGTCCTAATATAAAAAAAGTGACTGAGGAGGGCAAATAAAAGCGGTGCGATTGCTATCCGTCCTCGGGCTCTAAAGCCCGGTCAATCGCGTTTGAAATCTCAGTCAGGGGGCAGGGTTTTGAAAGTATCTCACGAACGCCGTACTGTTTGGCAAGTTCCCTGTTTTGGTTCGAACCATAGCCGGTGATGATGACTACGGGTACTTTTCTATTTGTTTCACGAACCATTTTAATAAGCGTCATACCGTCGATATTCGGCATTTTTAAATCGGTGATAATAAGGTCAACCTTTATATTAGAAAATATTTTGAAGGCCTCCTCACCGTCACGGGCGACAAGGGCGTTATTTCCCTTCCGTGTAATGAGCTCTTTTATAAGGTTTGCAATATTTGTATCGTCTTCAGCAACAAGTATGTTGTACTGCACAGATATCAATCCTCCGGCAGAGCTCTCTTTCTGCATTATATTTTATTATATTTCCCAGCTCAAATCAAAAAAATATTTCTCTGACGGTCGATATACGTAGTAATATACAGTAACAGGCCGGAGGAAATAAGGAAAGACGGGATTTAAATATGAAAGATAATTTTTTGGAATTGATCGATCAAGAATACTGCGTCCTGGACGGAGGATTCGGAACCATACTGCAGGAGCGTGGGCTTACGACCGAAGATCTGCCTGAAGAATGGAATATTAAACGTCCCGATGTCATACGGGAAATACATCTTGAGTACTTTAACGCCGGTGCGCAGATAGTCACCACGAACACATTCGGAGGCTCTCCGCTCAAAATGGGGATGAAGGAAAAACAGTATCTGGTAGAGGATGTGAACAGGAGAGCAGTTATGCTCGCAAAGGAAGCATTGGAACTTTTTCGCGATAATACGGATATCCCGGAAGAGAAAAGGCAAGAGCAGAGATTTATTGCCGGGTCAATCGGACCGTCCGGAAAAATACTCGGAATGGAGATTTCTGAGGGACAGGCCAGCAATTCCTGTCTTGCGCAGGCGAGGGTTCTGGCTGAGGCAGGGGTTCACCTGTTTATTATTGAAACAATGATGGATTTAAATGAGGCTGAAATCTATTTGAAGACCCTGAAGAGAGAGCTCGACCTTCCCGTTATTGCATCACTGGTATTCAACAGGGTAAAAGGCGGGTTCAAAACACTTTTCGGAAACAGTGTATCCGAATCCGTCCAGAGACTGATCGGAGCAGGCGCAGACGTTGTCGGCACGAACTGCGGTCTCATAGAGGACTATGTGGAGGTGATCAAAGAAATGAGGGCGCTTACCGATCACCCCCTCGTGATGTATCCGAATGCTGGGATTCCAAAGCTGGTAGACGGACAGACCCGGTTTGAACAGTCACCGGAATATATGATCGGTTTTCTAGAACGATCCATACGCGCAGGTGCGACGATAATCGGCGGCTGCTGCGGCACAACCCCAGCCTATATACAGAAAATTGCAAAGAGGATCAAACACAGGAAGAGGACAGCATGAGGATCTTGATAGTTGAGGACAACCCGGATCACCGTTTCATTCTGAGCAAACGGCTGGAATCCTACTACGAGGACGTCAGTATACAGCAGGTTTCAACCGTCAAGGATGCGGTGTTACGTCTGGAGAAAAACTCCTATGAAATAATTCTTCTAGATTACAGGCTGAAGGGGAAAAGCGGTATCGATCTTGTGAAGTGGCTCAGGGAAAAGCATATCGATACGCCGGTTATCATGATTACCAGCGTGGAAGATATTGAAATTGCAGTTCAGGCAATCAAACTTGGTGTGTATGATTTTATATGTAAAACCAGGGAAAGTATCGACAAGCTGCCCTTTATTCTGGACAAGGTTTCTGACGAGTACAGGATAAAGAAGAAGCTCGAGCAGACCGAACTGAAGTACCGGACGCTGGTAGACGGAATCGATGAAGCAGTCTTTATTCTGGACAGCGAAGGGAAGATGTCATATACCAGTAAGTCAGTTGAACGGATTTTCGGATACAGTGTAGATGAGTTTACCGATTCCTTTAACGCGTTATTACCGGAGGATGACCGTGCACTGCTCAGAAAAAATTGTGACCAGGTAGCTCGGAAGAAGCATATCGATCCCTTTGTCATAACGTTTCCCAGAAAGAATGGTGAACAGGCGTACGTCGAAATCAATGCCTCCATTTACAGCGGAAGAGAAGGTGGTATTATCGGGACGATGCAGGATGTCACGAAGCGTGTGCTGCTCGAGAATGAAATAGAAGCACATCGGGACAGGGTCAACGATATCTTCAACAGCATGATTGACTGGATATATATTTCCGACGAAAATTATAACATCACTTTTACAAACCGCGCGCTCGAGCAGGAGCTGGGTGATGGGCATGGGAGAAAGTGCTATCAGTATCTGTACAGCAGTAATACTCCCTGCAGCTTCTGCAAATGGCAGGGTATACGGGAAAGAAAAACCGTTCGATGGGAGCTCAGGCGGGAGGACGGGAAGACATTTGATATCATTTCATCACCGCTTGTAAATCCGGATGGAAGCCTGAACAAGATGGAGATTCTTCGGGACATAACACGCCGAAAGGAAACGGAGGAGAAACTCAGGGTTCAGAGTGAGCGTACCAGTCTCGCAAACGAACAGCTAAAAGATGCTATTGAAGAACTGAAACGCACCCAGGAGCAGCTCATTCAGTCCGAAAAACTTGCCGCCCTTGGGGAACTTGTGTCAGGTGTTGCGCACGAGCTGAATAATCCTCTGTTCAGTGCAATGGGGTATGCCGAACTTCTTGTCTCGAGCGACCTGGATCTTGAGGAGCAGCATGAAAAACTCCAGAACATCCTGGAATCTATAAAAAGAGCGGGTAGAATAGTAAAGGATCTCCTGCGGTTTGCCAGATTGGAAAAAGTGGATACTGAACTGGTTTCTATTCAGGAAGCGCTTGAGAAAACAATTTCACTGAGAAGTTATGAGATGAAGGTCAATGACTTACAGGTTGAATTCGAATTTCAGGAAGAGCTGCCTCCGGTACGCGGAAACTTCATACGGCTCCAGCAGGTGTTTCTGAATATCATCATCAATGCAGAGCAGGCTATCTATGAGGCTGGAGGGGGTGGGGTGATCAGGATCGAAACATCGTACGATGATGAAAAAAAAGAGGTGTGTGTTACTATTGCGAATAACGGCCCTTCGATACCGGGGAATATAATGGGCAATATATTTAATCCATTTTTCACGACAAAAGAGGTCGGCAAGGGCACCGGGCTCGGGCTTTCAACGTCGTATGGTATTATTAAAAGCCATAACGGCGACATTCAGGTGCGCAGTGATCCGGAGTGGACGGTGTTTATGGTTACGCTCCCTGCCCAGCGTACGGTCAGTGTCGCGCCTTCCGTTGTTCGAACACCGGGAGAGCAGGTGAAGGATGTGGATATTGATGCCCACGGAGAATCGATTCTCGTTGTGGACGATGAGCCGATTATCGTAAACCTTCTGAATGATTTTCTTACCAGAAAGGGCTTTTCGGTTATTACCGCTTCATCGGGAAGTGAAGCACTCGAAAAACTGGGTGAATCCGATGTTAAGCTCGTTATTACCGATATCAAGATGCCGGAAATGGACGGGAAAACCTTTTACGAAGAGATAAAAAACAGGAATCCGGAACTTTTACGCAGGGTGCTATTCATAACCGGTGATACGCTCAGCCCGGAGACGATAAATTTTTTCAAGGAAACGGGGAGCTTGCATCTTAAAAAGCCGTTTTCATTCAGTGAAATTATCAGTGCCATGCAATCGATTACTCATGAAACATCCTGAGTGCCGAATGCAGGTAATCCCATATGCTTTCATCGGTGGGGTTTTAGCGGAAAACAGGAGAAGATATGCGAAGATACCGTCTATGCGGAGTACAAATCGAAACGGAAAAAGATCCGGCCAGAAATATAGAAAAAGCTACATCGATTTTCAGGGAGGCGGTGAAGGAAAAACCCGATTTTATCGTTTTTCCTGAAATGTATGAGATCGTATGCCCTCCGGAAGAGGTCGGGAATTACGCGCATACCGTGCCCTCTGAATTTACCGAAAAGGTGAGCAGGCTTGCAAAAACCTATGCGGTTAACATAATCGGCGGTTCAATTTTCGAAAAAGATGGCACTGTCGTCTATAACACTGCAGTCGTCTACAACAGAGAGGGCGAGATATGTGGCAAATACCGCAAGATGCATCTGTTCGATGCCTTCAATTACGGTGAGTCGAAAGGAATAAACAGCGGCAGCGAACCGTTGCTCGTTGTGCTCGATGGCCTTACATTCGGCACTGCGATCTGTTATGATATCCGGTTTCCGGAAATATTCCGTTACTATGCGCTTCACGGCGCGCAGGTTGTTTTTCTTCCGGCAGCCTATTTCCAGCCGAACCATGACCACTGGCAGCTCAATATCCGTTCCCGTGCTCTGGACAATACGCTGTTCATTATGAGCTGTAACCAGACGGGAAAGCGGTTTGTTGGAAGGAGCATGGTCGCCGACCCATGGGGTGTGATGGTGTCGTCGATGGGTATTGAAGAAGGCTACTACATTGCAGATATAGATGTTCAGCGAATACAGGAGATACGCCAGCGGCTTCCGTTCCTTGAAAACAGAAGGTTCGATGTTGTGCCGCGAGATGATTAAACGACAGTCCGCCTGTTCTGCTTCATATGGAAACAGAAATGACAGAATAGGTATTGCCAAGGGGTTAGGATTTTAAGAATGATGTTAAGGGTAAGCAAAATAGTCAAGTTCGGTGAGAATAATCACGAAGTCAAAATAAAAGCAGAAATCAGTAAAAAACGAACTGTTGAAGAATTAGCCGGAAGATTATTATTACCCTTGAAATTTAATTGGTTTGCACCTTTTAAGTTTGAAAGTTAACTTGCCTATCTTTTAGTATACTTTGTATACTTTAATGAAGAAATGAAAATTACAACGAAACTGAACAAGGTACTCTTCTTATTGTTCTTCATCATACTTTTTATACCAATCTGCCACAGTCAAAGCGTGGCAAATCCTTTTTACAGCGGCAAAGATGTGCATAATGTCGCAATCGGCAGGAAGACTCTGTTCCATAATTCCAAGTTTTACACAGTGATTGCCAGATGGCAAAAATCAATGAGAGAAAAAATAGCCGGTTTTATTCTTATGTTAAAGAATAATAAAAAAAAATCTGCAATTTACATAGTTCTCCTTATATCTTTTCTCTACGGTATCGTACACGCTCTGGGGCCAGGACATAGGAAGACGGTCCTTTTCTCCTATTTTATGGCAAGAGATGCAAGACCCGTAGAAGGAATAATGGCCGGATTCCTTTTATCGGCTTTACATGCTGGATCAGCCATAACTTTGATACTGATATTGTACTTTTTTGTTAAAGGGTCATTCCTGAATCAGAAAGTGCAAATCGAATTTTTAATGGAAGAAATCAGTTATGGGGGTATTGCAGCTCTTGGTTTTATTCTGATTTTATTTAAGCTGTTCAAATTGATGGCTAAAAAGAAGAGAGAACGAAATGTTGACGATTGTTCATCGATTAATTCGCCGAAACTTTTTCTCCCTATCATGTTATCTGGTCTTGTTCCATGTCCTGGGGCTTCTTCGATTATGATTTTTTCATTGGCTGCTGGTTTTCTAGCCCTTGGCATCTTTGGTGTTGTAGCAATGTCCCTGGGAATGGCAATTACGATTTCAACTCTTTCTGTAATCTCCATACTTGGAAAGAGGGGAATACTGAGGGTATCTGAAAAGCATGCTCGTTTTTACAATTTTTTACATGAGAGTATCGAAACTGGAGCAGCACTGACGATTTTTCTTTTCGGATTGTTAATGTTGATTCCATTTTTGGCTGTGGGAACATCTGCATGAAAAAGTATTTATTTGCTATCGTCGTGTTACTGATCGTTCCTGCCTCTTCGCTATTCGCCCATCCGCATGCCTTTGTGGACAGTATTATAACCTTTCAATTTGAAGAAAAGTATTTGGAAGGTTTTTGGATAGAATGGACTTTCGATAAGCTATTCTCTGCAGAGGCAATTATGGAGTTTGATTTGGACAGAGATGGTGTATTTAATAAAAAGGAAGAAGAAAGTATTACAAAAGGAGCATTGACTCTTAAAGAGTTTGGCTACTTTACGTACATAACCTATAGTGGAAAAACGCGGATGGTCACATCGGTCGAAAACTTTAAGGCAAGCATAAATGATCATCGATTGATATACAGATTTTTTATACCCTTGCGTTTACCAAAAGAAAACGGGAAAAGCAAGCTGGTCATTGCAATTTATGACAAGGTCTTTTATGCAGATTTTGATTTTACCGATCCCAAGCCTGTACGTTTAACCGGTTCGGACTTTACTCAATGCCATTATGAATTAAAAAAAAGTAGATTGAAAATCAGCTACAACAACAATGATACATTCGGAGGAAGGGCAGACAAAAAATATACTGGTGTTGCCAATCCCAGGGTTCTTGTTCTATATTTTTAGGAATCACTACAGTTGATACTGTTGATGAGGAGTTTTGGTATAATTTTGATGCATCCTAAAGGGTGCATTTTTTAGGAGAAATTAGTAACACGTTTTATAATAAAAATAACACGATATAGCGAAAGGAAAGTACAATGACAAAAAGACATGGGCCCATCATCAGTTTCTTCTCCATATGCCTTATCAGCTTTTTTTATTTATTTTTTTCTCTTACGTTGGTTTTTGGCTCTGAGGAAACCATTTCTTCCCCAAAAAATACCACAAAAACCGTCATCGATATGGTGGGAAGAACCGTTCATGTCCCTGTAAAAATATCCAGAATTGTAGCTGCCGGTCCAGGCGCTCTACGATTGATCTGCTATATGAATGCCCAGGGAAAGGTAGTCGGTATAGAGCAATCCGAAAAGACATGGGGCCCTGGAGGGAGACCATATGCATTGGCAAACCCAGATCTCCTTACACTGCCAACCATCGGTCCCGGTGGTCCAGGGGCTATAAACAGCGGTCCAGATCCTGAACTTATTCTTAAAGTAAAACCGGATGTGATCTTCATTACCTATATGGAAAAAGGAAAAGCAGATGAATATCAGGAAAAGGTAAATTTACCCGTTGTTGTTCTTTCGTATGGAAAACTTGCAACATTTGATGAAAAAGTTTACGACTCACTCAAAATCATTGGAAAAATACTTAATAGCGAAAAAAAGGCTGAATCTGTTATTACTTTTCTAAAAACTGCTGAAGAAGATTTTCGTAGAAGAACCCAGGGAATTCCGAACAGTAAAAGACCAACAGTTTATGTAGGTGGGATCGGATTTAAAGGGGTACACGGCATAGAGAGTACAAGTGGTGCCTATCCTCCTTTCAATGACGTAAATGCAAGAAATGTTGTTGATATCCTCAAAAAAAACGGTCACCTCTTTGTAGATAAGGAGCAAATTCTAAAATGGGACCCCGAGTTTATCTTTATAGACGAGGGTGGATACAAGCTTGTGAAAAAAAATCTTTCCAATCCTCTATTTCAATCACTTCGAGCAATAAAAGAAAATCATCTTTTCGGAATTCTTCCCTACAACTTCTATACAACAAACATAGGAACTGCTATCGCTGACGCCTATTACATCGGTACAATTCTTTATCCCGATAGATTTCAAGATATTGAAATTACAAAAAAAGTAGACGAGATATACACCTTCCTCGTGGGCAGGCCAGTTTACAAAGACCTGGAGAGAGAATTTGGAGGATTTAACGTTATTCAGTGAGGATGCTTGAATGTTCATAGTAAAAAAACCGCCTAGGAGTTACGTCGAGTATACGAAAAGAAAGTTTCACTTTGGTTTGCTCCTCTTTGGTATGCTTATTTTTATCGCCATTTTTACCATTTCTCTGGGGCCTTTTCATCTCTCTTTTCGCGAGCTTTGGCATGGATTGATACATAGTGCTTCATCAAAGGTTTTTACTAAATCATCCCTCATAGTCTGGCACATACGCCTACCAAGAATCATCGCTGCCGTAATTGCTGGAGCTGGACTCGCAGCAGCAGGGGCGGTAATGCAATGTGTTCTCAAAAACCCGCTGGCTTCACCCTTTACACTGGGAATTTCTCACGGCGCTGCCTTTGGAGCAGCTTTCGCCATCGTTTTTCTCAAAGCAGGAGAGATTCACTCGGCCAATACAGATGCAGTACTCATTACTAGTTCATATCTTACCCCATTTGCAGCTTTTATCGGATCGCTTGCAGGAGTACTCATCATTCTTCTACTCGCAAAATGGCGTAATCTCACCCCAAGTGCTGTAATTTTGTCGGGGATTGCAATGGGTTCGCTCTTTATAGCTGGTACAACGATGATTGAGTATTTCGCCAACGACATGGAAGTTGCCTCAATTGTATTCTGGACATTTGGTGATATTGGAAGAGCAACATGGAAACAGATTGGAGTGATGGGTTTGATTATTTTCCCCTCACTTATCTATTTCTTACTAAATCGGTGGAACTATAATGCACTGAATAGTGGCGAAGAAGTAGCAAAAGGACTTGGCGTTTCTACACAGAGAGTTCGACTCACCGGGATGATTGTATCCTCACTTGTGGTATCAGTTATTGTAGCATTTCTGGGAATCATTGGATTTATAGGGCTTGTTGCTCCGCATAGCGCTCGAAGGGTTATAGGAAACGACCATAGATTTCTTATTCCAATTACAGCTCTATCTGGAAGTCTCCTCCTTCTCTGCGCAGACACCGCTGCAAGAAATCTCATTTCGCCGGTAATACTTCCGGTGGGGGTTATCACCTCTTTTATGGGTGCACCACTTTTTATATATATCCTTGCGAGGAAAAGAAGATGATCATAGAAGTGAAACATCTTTCATTTTCATATCAAAGCGCACCGGTTCTAAATAATGTAGACTTTGAAGTAGTAAAAGGAGAAATTTGTGCGGTACTTGGCATGAATGGTGCCGGGAAATCAACCCTTCTCCGATGTATAAATGGAATATTAAAACCGCATAAAGGTGTTGTTTTTTTAGAGGGTATAAATAGTAATAAACTCTCGCGCCTTGAAATTGCTAAAAAAATTGGATATGTGCCGCAGCGATCCGAATCGAGTCTTCTTACTGTTTTTGATGCGATACTCCTCGGGAGAAAACCCTATATAAAGTGGGATGTAACGGGAGCTGATATTAAAATTGCGGAGAGAGTTTTAGAAATTCTCAATCTCGAGCATCTTTCCCTTCATTCTATTGAGGAACTAAGCGGTGGAGAATTCCAGAAGGTGATGATTGGACGAGCACTTGTTCAGGAACCTGAAATTTTACTTTTAGATGAGCCAACGAATAACCTCGATATGAAAAATCAACTTGAAGTTATGGGAATTATAAAATCTGTTACCCAACTCCATCGTATTGCCTCGGTCATTGTGATGCATGACTTGAATATTGCAATGCGATACGCAGATAAATTTCTATTACTCAAAAATGGGAGAGTCCTTACCTATGGGGGAAGGGAAGTTATTACTACCGAACGTATGGAACAATTATTTGAAATACCGGTAATCATAGAAACAATAAACGGGATCCCCGTTATGATCCCAAAAGATGAGAAAAAACCATCTATAACTCCTAAATATGCATGGGCAGGTAAACACAGTGATTGATTGGGACACAGTATGGAAGATTGAAAAGTATCCATTATGGGTAAAAGAAGGTGAAGTAGGGAAATATTGGGATATCAAAACATCCGAGCATTATAGTAAAATGGTATGTACAAAAAGCATCAAAGAAAACACATTGCAACAGATTGAAGATCTCAATTTACGGAAATTTGAAGTTACTTAGAAGTGGCGTACGTCCTTTCAGGTCCGAGTATCGATAAGTAACTTCGTGAGAAGTTACTTAAAAGTGGGATGCGACGCAGAACGGCTGAACGTCCTGTTTTTTAATGCCATCCTGAATAAAGCGCGGTTCTCCGGTTTATAGTACTGGGCAAGGGCCTTGAACTGCCTCTTTTCCTTCTCTCCTCGTGCAACATACAGTTTTTCTCCGGTAAACGGGTCTTTTCCCGTGTGGTACATCGCGGTTGCAACACTCATGGGAGTGGGAAGAAATTCCTGCACCTCCCGTGGCTTCAATCCATGCTTTTCGAGATAGACAGCGAGCTGGAGGGCGGATTCGGGGGCAGTGCCCGGGTGGGAAACAATGAGATAGGGTATGATGTACTGTCGTTTACCGGCTTTTTGGGAGTAGAGATCAAAAAGTTTCTTGAACTTCTCGAAAACTCCTATTCCGGGTTTTCGCATTGCCATAAGAACGTGATCTGAAACATGCTCAATGGCAACCTTCAGACGCCCGCCCGTGTGATGTGTCGAGAGCTGTTTGATGTACTCGTTGCTTCTCAGGGCGAGGTCCATGCGCACCCCGCTTGCGATAAACAGGTTGCGAATCCCCAGTATCTTCAAAGAATCACTCATGAGCGCAAGAAGCGGCCCGTGATCGGTGGAGAGATTAGCACAGATGTCCGGGTGGAGGCAGGACTGCCTTGCGCACCGTCTGCAGATCCGCGGATTTTTTCCTCCCATCATGTACATGTTAGCGGTCGGCCCACCGAGATCGGTAATAGTCCCATTGAAGTTCTTTGAGCTGGCAAGCTGCCTCAGCTCAGAGAGTACGGAATCGGATGAACGGGACTGAACGAACCTCCCCTGGTGGAGTGCAATCGAGCAGAAGCTACACCCGCCGAAACAGCCCCTCATAATGGTTACCGAAGATTTAATCATTTCATAGGCGGGAATCGATTTTTTGTATAGCGGGTGCGGTTTTCTGGAGAAAGGGAGTGCATAGATCCTGTCGAGATCTTTTTGGGACAGCGGCAGGGGAGGCGGCGTCTGAACGACTGCTCTCTGTGCATGCGGCTGTAAAAGAGCGCGGGATGTATATGGGTTTGTGTTTTCGTATACAATCCGTGTGGCTCTGTTGAATGCATCAGGGTCGTCTCGAGCCTCTTCAAATGAGGGAATCTCAACAGCATTGCTCGCGTCGGCAGCGTCATTCTCCTGCTCACCAATGGCAAAAAGGGTGCCCCGTATGTTTCGGATAGTGCGGACATTCTCTCCTCGTGCAAGTCGGCTGGCAACTTCTGTTATCTGCTGTTCGGCCATCCCGTACACGAGGAGGTCGGCCTTTGCGTCAATCAGAACCGATCGCCTGACGCTGTCGCTCCAGTAGTCGTAATGGGCGAGGCGCCTGAGCGAGGCCTCTACCCCGCCAAGGATGACCGGTACATTGTTGTACGCCTCGCGCACGCGTTGGGCATACACAATTGTCGCTCTGTCAGGCCTCCTGCCCGGCCTCCCTCCCTCGGAGTAGGCATCGCTGTTTCGGACTTTCCTGAGCGCGGTATACTTATTGACCATAGAATCCATGTTGCCTGAACTGATGCCGAAAAAGAGCCTCGGCCGGCCGAATCGTCTGAAATCATGAACGGATCGCCAGTCCGGCTGGCTCAAAACCGCGACCCTGTATCCCTCGGCTTCGAGAACCCTTCCTACGACTGCAATACCGAATGCCGGGTGATCGATATAGGCATCACCTGTAACAAGCACTATATCAACTGAATCCCAGCCTGCCGCATCGACCTCCTCGACAGTGAGCGGGAGAATATTCATATTATACCTCAAATTTTCCGGTGAATAATTAAAATGCCATGTCAATTATACAGGTTGCAGTGTATCATGTTTCTGTTGTCCATATATTAATGTAATTCATATGTACAGTGCCAGAAATAAATAAAAGGTTGGCCGGGTAAAAAACAGGTCGTGAATGACTGCATTTACTGGTAGTAAAATCAGTAAAAGCTGCTATAATTGCATGAAGAAAACAATCATTCCGAAAAGGACTGCTGGTATGTCCGTTTCCGGGGTTATTTCAACGCACTAAGTTTCAACAAAATGAAAAGGGGGAAAATATATGAAATGGCAGATGGTGGTTTTAGGCGCCTTTTTGTTTATGTCTGCTGCTTTATTTGGATATTCCGATACATTTGTTTTATATAAGAGTGGAGACTGCGCAGTCGACATCAATGGGAACGGGCACTGGGTCAGGGCCTCGCTCGATATGCTGTTGAATGCAAAATCCGTAGTAAAAACCGGCCCGGATGGCATTCTCGAGGTCAGAATGGATGGCGAGAGCGTTGTTATTACGGGAAATACGACAGTGGCGATTCGAAGTCTTGGGGAAAGGGTTCGCGCAAAAAATAAAATTACCTGGTTCAGAGGCCTGACCGATGCCTTTTACTCCATGATCAGAGGGCACGGTCCCGGCTCAGATCGAATGGTTCTCGGTGTTAGGGGAGCAAAACAGGAGGAAGGAGAAGTCGGCTGGATCGAGGATATTGATGTTACAGAATGCCAGCAGCAGTATGATCGGGGTGTCGAGCTGTACAACAGCGGGAATTGGGGTGAAGCGATCGAAATTTTTAGCAGCCTTGTTGATAGTGAGGATGCGGCAGATATGCGGAGAGAAATCTCTTTCTATCTCGGGTCCGCGCTTTTCAACAATGTACAGTATGAAGAGGCGATTCCGTATCTTGCCGAAAGCATCAAAAAACCCGATGCATTCTATCGAGAGGCGGCACTCATTCACTACTCGCTTGCCCTGTTTTTAACGGGAAATTACAGCGAGTCGGTGCGAATAAGCAGGATGTACGTAGATGAATATGCAACTGGGGAGCTTGCCCCCTATGCCCTTCTCATCGCAGGAAAATCGTACAAGAGTCTGGGGAATCACTCTGAGGCGAAAAAATACTTTACCCGTATAGTAAACGAATACGAGCAGGCAGGTGTGTATGAGGATGCGGTTGAGGAGCTCAAAGGGATGTAGAGGTTGTTTCAGCAGAGGTTATTTTGTTCCGGTTCGAACTGTGAGGTTGACTCTCGGAATGAGGATGTCAATATTTTTAAGTGATTCAAGCGTCTCTACATCGTCGAAGTTGGTGTAGATATAGATATATATGTTGTAGTATGATCGAAAAAATTGTGCATCTTTGAGTAGCAGTATTTTATTTGATGAAAACGGGTTTTTTCCATTTATGGAGATGTACTGTATGATATTTTCGATGAGACGGTCTGCCGGGACGGATTCACTTTTTGTGTTTATCGGTTGAGTGATGAGATAATTGTGGTTCCCGATCCTTGATTCGGATGGTTCCTCCATTAGCAACCTGGTGTATGTTCCTTGCGTGATTTTGTTCAGGGGAAAAAGCAGCGGGAAGGCGGGTACGAGAACTGGTGGGGCAGAGGGAGCTTCATCCTCACCAGCAACATATCCCAAACTATATAGATACTGGAAGGGGTAGTACAGGGCACTTAAAGTTCTGATTCCTGCAGGGTCGAACCAATTTTCCCCCCGTGCTCCGTGTGCCATAAATATAAACACCCATGTGACCAATGAGGCGACCACTATGCGTGTGATGTTTGGTATACGTGTATTGATCGAACTCACAATTTCTCTTCCGCTTCCCGGTTAAAAAAGAGGATTTGATCGATCTGCAGATCAGGCCTGTTTTTTGTTGCCCCTTCGGCAGGGTAGCCCATGGCGATGAGAGCAGCAACCCGGTACTGCAGCGGGAGTTTCAAATATTTTTTTGCTTTTTTCTGATTGAACCACCCGATCCAACAGGTGCCGATGCCGAGCTCCTGTGCCTGTAAAACGAGGTGCTCACCGGAAATACCGATGTCGAGCAGGTAGTAATTTGTACCCTGTATGCCTCTTCCAAGAAAGTCGGTTATAAGGCTGTACTTTGCAAGTATTGCAACGACAACAGGTGCATTTTTTATAAACGATGACGTTCTGTATACCCCACCGCATATCTGTTCGCAGAATCCGCGTTTGTATAAGGGGTTGTCGATTACAATAAAGCGCCACGGCTGGATGTTTTCCGCAGATGGGGCAAGCCGCGCAGCCTCGATGCAGGCAATGACTTTTTCCCGTTCGACAGGCCTCCCGAGATATTTGCGAACACTCTTTCTTTCCCTGATAGTATCGATGAGGGCCATGGTAACTCTCCCTTTCTGAGTAACTTCGATTAAGTTATCTATGATACTCGGTCCCGGGGGGATGTATCCCGGGGGGATGTATCCCGCCAGGGATGCATCCCACTTCTAAGTAACTTCATTTGAAGTTACCTGTTGACGCTTAATCTAAAACTCAAAACTACTGCAGATTTTCTGGAGAAGCAATGGATCTACATCCTGTTTTAAAAGCGACTGTTTTACTGCACTGTATACTGTCTCCCCGACAATCTGGCCGAACAGGGTGTGTCCGCCCGCATACCGTATTTTCATTCCCTGACCTGATACAATCACTATCGAATCCGTCCCGGTTCCCGTTGCCTGATTTCCCGTGGCAGTGCTTCTGATGTCGAGATCAATGAGTGCCGCTGTTTTTGCCTCGGTGGCGGTGATTGCCGTTGACACCATGCAGTCATCAAAAAGATACCCGTTGGTGATTACTATGGTGTTGATTGTCCCGTGTGCAGTTTCTGCACCCGAAAAATCCGTTGTTGTTCTTTCAGCTATATTCAGGGCATTTGAAGTCCCCGCCGTAACGACAGCCAGAACCTGTATATCTTTTTCCCGGACATATATGAACTGAGCATGGTCCATCTGGGCGGACGTTAAGAGGCCCATGCCGCGCCTGCCCGGGAATTTTCTCTTAAGAAAATCCGAAATCAGCTGATCCGGGTTTTTTCTCATAAGGGTGCGCGCATCTGTCTTTATATTGACGATGGCATCTGTTTTCCCGTAACCACCTCCGAAAACTGCCGAACTGAGTGCACGCAGCGGGTAGGCGAATGTGATGGCAATATAGCGGTCTGTATGATCGATATGCATCTGTTGCCCGTATCCTCCCAGCTTATAAACGTAGAGCTCCGATTCTCTCAGCAGCTTCCACGACCTTTTCCATTGACGGCACGAGCGCAAAGCGCACAAACCCCTCCCCCGGATTGACTCCGTTTGTCTCTATGGACAACCAGCTTCCCGGTGTTGTCACGACAGCCGTTTCTTTTTCAAGCAGTTTTTTCGAGAAATCGAGTGAAGAATAGCCATCGGGCACTCTCTGCCATATATATATAGTTCCCTTTGGCTCGCATTTCGGTAGACCGATCTTGGTGAGAGCCTGTATTAAAACATCGCGCTTTTTTCTGTAATCTTCCCGAAGCTCGATGACATGCTCCTCGTCTTTCAAGGCGGTGATTGCAGCATCCTGGATGAAGGTTGCAGTGCCGGAATCGATGTTCGGTTTTACCTTCTTGTAGGCGTCGATAATGCGTCTGTCACCCGCGGCCCAGCCTATTCGGTAGCAGGTCATATTGCTCCTTTTGGAGAGTGACTGAAACGCCACCACTCCCTCCTTTCTAAGCTGGAGTATAGAGAGCGGTGCCTCATCGTAGTAATTTTCCGTATAGGATTCGTCGGATACGACGATGATGCCGTGCTTTTCTCCGAATTCAAGCGCTTCTTCATAAAATTTCAGCGTGGGATGTGCAGTGGTAGGGTTGTTTGGATAGTTGATCCAGAGAAGTTTAGTTTTTTTTACAACCTCTTTAGGCACACTTTTAAGATCCGGGAAAAAGTCATTTTCAGGAAGCAGGTTGAGAAAATATGTCTTTCCTTCGGCAAAATGCGTCCCTCTGGACCAGGCCGGGTATCCCGGGTTGAGTGCTAAGGTATACTCTCCAGGATTGATAAAGGTCTCAGGAAAATTGAAGATCGCCTCTTTGGAACCGATAGTAGACATGATTTCTGTTCCAGGGTCCAATTCAATGCCGAATCTTCTTTTACTCCACCATGAAACTGTTTCCCTGTACTCTGGAGCACCAATATAACTCGGGTAGCCTGATGATTTTCTGTTTTCGATACCCTCTCTGCAGGCATTTCGAATGATTTGAGGTGTGGGAAGTGTCGGGTCGCCGACACCGAAGTCGATCGGTTCTATACCCTCTTTTTTAAGCTCCTCGACGATATTGTCTACATCTGCGAATGCGTAGCTTCCGATTGCATTTACCCTGTCGGATATTTTGATTTCCATTTTTCTTTCCTGATTGTTGAGTTTGGAATAGCATAAAATACTGCAGTCGAACCGGGACGTCAAATTCTTGTACGAACTGTGATGTCTGGTTGCAGGTTTTACCATGGCGGCCGGCAAATAGATACTAAACTATTTTAAAAAAAATACTATAATGATAGTAGGGATAACTTTGGGGTATATCAGGTGCCTGATATAAAAGATTTAGACAAAATTGAAAAGATGCTCGACGGCCTCGGTGAGCGGGAACTTGAACTCGGTGAAGTAACCGCAGAGGACCTACTCCGCATGGAGCAGGAGTATGCTACAGAAGAGTTGAAAGGCGGCACTGGGGCCCGGGAAGAGGGTGTTGAGCCCGGCATCGGCGGGGAAGAAGCCGCTGCAGGGGGTGCGGGAGAAGAGGAGGATGATTTTGCCGCGCTTCTCAAGGATATTCAGATTGGTCTCGAAGAGGAGAAAGAGTTCGAGGGACTTATTGCGGGGGAAGAAGCCCCCGAGGTATCTGAACCGGAGACGAAGTCTCCATTCGCGGAAGAAACATTCGGTGAGACAGGACCGGCGATAGAGGAGCCTTCACTAACATCTGGAATAGAGTATATCCCGGAAGAAGCTGAAATATCCGGTAAAGCAGAAGAAACCGAAGTCGGGCCTCCGAAGATGCCTGAAGCTGAAATATCCGAAATCGAAGCAGAAACCTCCGGCGAATTGCCAGCTGAGGAGATGCCTGAAACTGAATCGGCCGAATTATCAGGTGTCCAAACCGAATCTGGAGCTCTTGAGGAGGGAGCAGATCTGGACCTTCCCGAGGATTTTGATTTCGAAGATGTCGATTATGAAGAGAGGCCTCTCGAAGGCCTTGTTTCTGCTGGAGAAGCTGTCGAGGCTGAAGGGGATGAAACAGCCCGGGAGCCTGTTTCTCCGGAGGTCCAGGAACCGGCAGCGCACGAGATGCCAGAAGGGCCGGTTGTTTCTGAGGAGACGCCAGCAGGCGGGTTCGAGGAAATGGAGATGCCGGATCTCGAATCTCTGGAAACCCTCCATGAAGAAATCGGTGGTGAACTCCCGGAACCTCCTGAAACTCCTGTCGAAGAAGAAGTGGTAGAACCGCACGCTGAATCAACGGGTGAAATGGAAAGCGTATTCGAAATTCCCGGTGTAGAAGAGCGCGAGGAGGTACCCGGAGAGGAACCTCAGGAGGGAGCTGGGCCTGTTGAAGAGGAAGAGTTCGAATTTCCCGGATTCGAGCTTCCTGAGTTTGAACCTGGGGAGAGGGCCCCGGCTGATGTTGCTGCTGGGGAAGAACTGACCCCGGTCGAGGGAGAAGCCGGTATTACGGAAGAATTCCTTGAAATGCCGGAACTGGAAGGCGAGGAAACTGCCCTCCCGTCTGAAGAGTTTCCTTTTGAAGAACTGCTGTCAGAGGAACTTCCATCGGAAGAAGTGACAGAGGAGCTTCCCCCTGAAGAACCGCCTTCCGGAGGGCTTGGTATAGAGGAACCTCCATTTGAAGAGACCCCTTCGGGACGCCCTTCCGAAGAATTCCCGGAAGAAGCACCCGTAGAGCTTACCGATGAGGACATTGTCGTTATCAAGGCCAAGCTGAAACAGCTGAATCCTCAGCTGGCTTCATTCGTACGAGACAGTATTCTCGCGGGCAACCTGCCGGTCGCAATCGTCAATGAAATGCTGAGGCATCTCCTGACAGACGCCCCCGAACAGGAAATTATCGGGTTTGTCGAACAGACGACAGGGCAGAAACTGGCCGCGAGGAGGGCAGTTCCGGGTATTATCACAGTTGAGAGGAAACCCGGTCCGCTGGAGAACATCTACCGGAGTTTAGGACCTCTCGTTAGAGTTTCGGGCCTGTTTATCATTATTATGGTAATACTGGGTGTGCTCTTCATGCTCTTTATGTATAAACCGATGCGGGCCAGCAGGTACTACAAGGAAGGAATAAGGTTTATTGAAAATGCACAGTACGAGCTTGCGGAGCAGAGTTTTACCCGGGGGAAGCAAATATATTTGAGCGTCAAGCAGTACGATAAATTCGGTTGGGAATATATGATATCCGGCAATTACGATGCCGCTCGCAGGAAATTCGTATCAGGAATAAAACTTGATGAAGGTGTAAGAAATCTCAACATACGGCTGCACATGGCCAGGCTGCATGCTGTTCTTGGCGAGTACGCTGATGCGGACATCCTGTATGATGAAGTACTCGAGAAATCTCCCGACACCTATGAGTATATTCGCCTGAAGGGAACGAACCTTATCGAATGGGGAAAATCCGGAGAAGCGGATAAGCTCGACGAGGCATACGACCTCTTCAGCACGGCTTATAATAATAAACCGAAAGCGAGCGACCCCCTCTTCAAAATGCTTTCTATCGACATCTATCAGGGTAAAGGTGAGGATATCACACGGCTGTACAAATATATTACGAACAGGTTCCCTCAGGATGTTGATCCAGAGGTATATACGGCCCTTGCGTCCTACTTTATCGCCCATGAACAATTTGGAAAAGTACGGGATATTCTTCTGCAGGTGCTTAACAGGGACCCTGCGTATCCAAAAGCCTATATGACATTTGCGAATTACTACAAGGCAATCAAGAACCCACAGATGCAGGAGGAATTCCTGCAATCAGCTATCACATATGAGAATAAAAGACTGCTGCAGTATCCCTGGGATAAGAGGGACCGCATGCTGCTTTCGGATACCTATAATGACCTTGGTGAAATCTATGCGGGTATGGACACTCCCGGCAGAGCGGCCGAGAGTATACGCTATTTTAAAAAATCGATAGACCAGAACAGGCGGAATATGAAGGCGTATTACAATCTCGCACAGGTCTATTTTTACAAAGAAAGGAATTACAGCCTTGCAAAACAGTATTACGAAGCGGCTGAAAGGGGAGGGTTCAGGAATTACGATCTCGACTACAATCTGGGTCTCCTCTATTATTATGAACGTTCCTTTTCGAAGGCCTTGGAGCGGTGGTCCCAGCTTGCAGAAATATTTCCCGACAACCCGAATATCGTGTATGCAATGGGAGGCGCTATGCTCCATCTCGGCAAGTACAATGCGGCCCTGGGAGAGTTTATGCTCCTTTCTGAGGTATATGACGATCTTGTACAAAAACTGGGAGAGATAAAGCCGTGGCGCGCCTATCATAAACGTATCCTGCTTGAGTCCGCGGCGGTTCTTAATAATCTCGGTGTCGCCTATCAAAAGCTTGCCGAAAATACCGGTGACGAGGAGTATCAAAAGGAAAGCCTTCTCGTCCTGTACAAAGCAGGGGAGCTTGCCGACATCACAGGAACTGAAAGAGGGAAAATTCAGTACAATATCAATTATATTCTCCATCCGGATGTAATCCGCGGCTCTATGGCCATTGACGACAAACTCAGTGATAACTATCGGTTTATTATCCAGTAGCTCCACGTAATTTCTTGCTCAACACATCTATTGTTGTTATATTAACTATACCTGCAGCTGGATAGCAGGTGGTTTCAGACAGGTCTATACCGATGAAACACGGTATTTTTTTAGGAGCAGGCTATGAGAATCAAGATGATGGGAAATAAAATCGGTATGACGCAGACGTTCAGCGAGAACGGAGAGGTTACCCCCGTCACTGTTGTTAAGGTCGGCCCATGTACTGTGATCAATAAGAAAACGGATGAAAAAGACGGGTATAATGCCCTTGTACTCGGGTATGGCGATATAAAGGAATCGAGAGTTTCCAGGAGCAAGCTCGGCTTGTATAAGAAGTCTTCAGTCTCACCCAGGAAGTTGCTCAAAGAAACCCGGATCAGCAGGGCTGAGCTTGATGCGTTTGAAATCGGACAGGAAATCGTCCCTGGCGATATTTTTAAAGCCGGTGAGTATGTGGATATTTCGGGAAATTCCAAAGGAAGGGGGTTCACCGGTGTTATTAAAAAATACGGTATGGCCGGCGCAAATAGCAGCCACGGAACCCATGAATTCTTCCGCCATGGAGGTTCAATCGGCTCTTCAGCATATCCGTCCAGGGTGTTTAAGGGGAAAAAAATGCCGGGAAGATACGGTGGAAGCAGAATAACTGTACAGAATCTCCTGATTGCTGATATCAGACCGGAGAAAAATATCATTCTGGTGAAGGGAGCAGTCCCCGGGGCAAACAGGGGATATATAACAGTTTCCCATGCAGTAAAAAAACCCGCATCAGGTTGATTCCCGCATCCGCAGGATATTGTGCTGTGAAAGAGCTGTCCAATCAGAAGGATTTATCCCACCGCAGACCGGATATAGATACCTATTTCATGAATATTGCGGTGATGGTATCGACGCGGACGACCTGCCTGCGGCGCAGCGTAGGGTGCGTAATTGTCAAGGGTAAACAGATAGTATCCGCAGGATACAACGGAGCGCCACAGGGCATGCCGCATTGCCTCGACATCGGCTGCGCGAGAGAGGGGATTCCGTCCGGCGAGCGATCGGAACTCTGTCGGGGAGCCCATGCAGAGCAGAATGCGATAAACTTCGCAGCGCGATACGGCATTTCGATAGAGGGAGCGACGGTATTCACGACGCATCTTCCCTGTTCGTGGTGTGCCAAGAGCATTGTAAATGCAGGTATCAAACGGGTTGTGTATCTTCATGATTACCCTGACCCTGCTTCAAAAAATATTCTCGGGCTCCTGGAATTAAAACGGCTCGAGGATTTCGATTTTATCCGAATTGAATAAACAGGTTTTCCACAGTGTGTTATTGAG
>Ga0315555_1000253_pt1 | contig 36032 bp, 35 predicted proteins | sample SalMarSW160380MG_FD_202113 | JGI IMG/M metagenome (GOLD analysis project Ga0315555, IMG submission 202113) | Salt marsh sediment microbial communities from the Plum Island Ecosystem LTER, Massachusetts, United States - Salt Marsh Sediment SW1603-80 ... | reverse complement strand
TGATATTCCCTGGGGCGGCTGGCTGAAAGAGGTCGGCAAAGAGGGGATAGGCAAGGTGGCGGCCGATTTCATCGTTTTTACCGCCGAAAGGACCTTGCTGGCCATGCTTGATGATAAAGAGCCGGGCAAAATACTGGAGGTTGGGCCGTCATTAGAGCCGGGCTTACTTAAGGCGGTTGACGACCTGCCGGTGGACGCGGTGTTTGTTGCCGCTGGAGATGAGCCACTGCTGACCTGGCGTGACCTTATGCTCTTCCAGCGCTGTGCCAATGTTTTGAACAAACCGCTGCTGGTCCCGGTGCCACCGCAGGTGACCGCCGCTGAGCTGGGAGCGCTCTGGCAGACCGGGGTGAGGGGGGTGGTGGTCAAAGCCGGGACTGAGGGGAGAATAGCCGAGATACGCCAGATGCTGGATAAACTGCCTGCGCCGTCAGCGGGCAAGCGAACAAAAGCCGGGCCTTTATTACCCCGTATCGGCGGGGAAACCGGGGTGGTATCCGAAGAAGAGGAAGAGGAAGAGGAAGAGGAGTAGCCTTAAGTTCGGCCCTGGGCCATCTGCCAGGACTTGCCCTCGGTGGTAATAGCCGGGGCAATGACCATTTCCGCTTTATGCATTTCCGCAATGTCGCGCGCCCCGCAGATACCGAGTGCGGTGCGCAGCGCTCCTACCAGGTTCTGGCTGCCATCGGTGACCGAGGCCGGGCCGAATAAAATCTGCTCCATCGTCCCTGTCGTGCCTACCTTTATGCGCGTGCCCCGGGGCAGCGCCGGGTGGGGGTTGGCCATACCCCAGTGATAGCCCAGCCCCGGTGCCTCCCTGGCCTGAGCCAGCACCGAGCCCAGCATGACGCCGTCAGCCCCGGCGGCGACGGCCTTGCAGATGTCTCCGCCGTTGCGGAAGCCGCCATCGGTGATGATGGGGACATACCTTCCCGACTGGCGGAAGTAGTCGTCCCTGGCCTGAGCGCAGTCCATGGTAGCCGTTATCTGGGGGACGCCAACACCCAGAACCTGCCGGGTGGTGCAGGCCGCCCCCGGCCCCACTCCCACCAGGACCGCCGAGATGCCGGTCTCCATTAATTCCAGGCAGGCGCTGTAGCTGACGCAGTTGCCGACGATAACCGGCATAGGCACCAGCTTGCGCAGCTTGGGGAAAATCAGTCCCTCGTAGCTTTTGGAGGTGTGCCGGGCGGTGGTCACCGTGGAGGCCACCACCAGGATATCGGCCCCGGCTTTGGCGATGAGGGGGGCAAAGCGCTTGGTGTTGGCCGGAGTTACCGAAGCGGCGCATACCGCCCCCGCCTTTTTAATAGCCTTAATCCTTTCGCCGATGAGGTTTTCCTTGATTGGCGCTGAATAGACCTTCTGGAGGAGGGGAGTGATTGCCGAGGCGGGGGCGCGGGCGATTTCGGCCAGGACGTCATCGGGGTTATCGTAGCGGGTCTGCACCCCTTCTAGGTGGAGAACGCCCAGCCCGCCCAGCTGGCTTAGGGTGATGGCCGTCCTGACATCGGTCACGCCGTCCATGGCCGAGGCTAGAACGGGTATGGCCAGGGTGAAGCCCTCTATTTTGAGTTCTATGTTGGTCTGGTCCGGGTTGACGGTGATGTTACCGGGGACGATGGCGACTTCGTCAAAGCCGTATGAGCGCCGCAGCTCCCTGAATTTTGGTCTGGCCATTTTACACCTTCTTAAGCTAGAACTATAGCAAAGTAGGCTCTCTTAAGTCAAGGAATTCAGTTAGTGGGAAGCGATAAAAACGGCACTAAAAAAATGGGGGAAATAATCCAGGCGTGGTTTAAGCGTGGGATTTGTATTTAGCGTTATGGTAAGTTGAGGCTAAGGGGGTTTGGTCTTGTTTCTAGCGTGCGTTTATCTTCCCACCCTCCCGCCCGAAAAGGTGTTACCTTATTTAAATTCTTTAATTTGGGGTAAGGATTTATTTGACTTTGGGGGTGGGGAGAGACAGTTCCAGAAGCGGAGCCTATGAGGGTGGGTTGGGTGGGAAGTAAAGCAATCGGGGGTGTTTAAGAGGGGGCTTTGCCCCCTCTTTACCTTAAAGGGCGGCGGGCGGGTAAAGATAAAAACACTAAAGTAGACGGGCAGTTGCCTATAGGTTATAATAGCGAAACCGGGGAGAAAACAGACCATGCCTCTTTATATTGTGGCTACCCCGATCGGTAATCTGGAGGATATCTCTTTGCGTGCCCTGCGAACCCTGCGTGAGGTAAAGCTTATTGCGGCTGAGGATACCCGCCGAACCCGGAAACTGCTCAACACCTATGACATTAAGACCCCGACCACCAGCTACCACGAGCACAATAAGCTGGCCAAGCTGGACTATATCCTGGACTGCCTTAAAGAGGGGGATGTGGCCCTGGTCTCCGACGCCGGCATGCCCGGCATCTCCGACCCCGGCTACGAGCTTATCGTGGCCGCCGGCCAGCGGGGCATTCCCCTGGTTCCCATCCCGGGGCCGTCGGTGGTCACCACGGCTTTGGTCGTCTCCGGGCTGGACACCGGGCAGTTCCGCTACCTGGGCTATCTGCCCGCTAAGGCCGTTGCCCGTCGGCGCCAGTTGCAGTCAATCGCTGGTGAACAGGCTACTATTATCGTCTTTGAAACTCCCCACCGCCTGCGGGCGGCCCTGAAGGATATACTGGCCGTAGTGGGCGACAGGAGAATAGCCGTCTGCCGCGAACTGACCAAGCTCCACGAGGAGGTCTTTAAAGGCACGGTAAGCGGGGCGATAGAGCATTTTGCCGCCCCCAGGGGGGAGTTTACCCTGGTTATCGAAGGCAACAGAGAGCCGGAGAGACCTCAGCTGACCGATGAGATAAAGAAACAGTTAAAGGGGATGAAGAGGTCGGGGGTGGGGGCTAAAGAGGCGGTGGCCGGGGTGGCCGCCGAGACCGGCCTATCACGAAAAGAGCTGTATCAGGCCTGGCTTGAACTAAAATAAGGAGGGTTTGCCAGTGCGCCGTGGCGGAATATCTTTAGGTGATGTCCAGTGCGATAATTGCCAGCGGCCGATACTATATCCCGAGCGTTACCTGCTTATCGAGGAAGAGGAAGGCAAGGTATCGTGTTTGTGTACCGACTGCTGCCTGAGCAAGGGTTACGCCCGCTATACCGAGGACAAGGGTGAGCGGGTTCTTACATTTTTCCCGGAAAAGACTTAAATTTTGTAACTTGAGAAACAGAGCATGAGTGAGAGAATCCTGGTGGCGGTAGCCTGGCCCTACGCCGACGGGCCGCTGCACCTGGGCCATATTGCCGGGGCCTACCTGCCCGCCGATATCTTTGCCCGCTACCACCGTATCAAGGGGAACCAGGTGCTGATGGTATCCGGCTCGGACCAGCACGGCACGCCGATAACCCTCAAGGCGGAGCAGGACGGGGTAACGCCCGGTGAATTGACCGCCGCCTGCCATAGGGAGTTCCTCGAGTCCTGGCGGCGGCTGGGTATATCCTTCGACCTGTTCACCACCACCGGCACCGAAAACCACGCTGAAGTCACCCAGGATATCTTCCTCAGGCTGCTGGAGAAGGGCTATATCTATAAATCAATTGTTTCCCAGCCCTACTGCCCCCAGTGCCGGCGCTACCTGCCCGACCGCTATATCGAGGGGACCTGCCCCTTCTGCGGCTCGCCCAACGCCCGCGGCGACCAGTGCGACGACTGCGGCAAGCCGATGAACCCGGGGGAGATGGTAGACCCCCGCTGCCGCCTCTGCGGCGGCACTCCCCAGTTCCAGGACTCGGAGCACTTTTTTTTAAAGCTCTCCGCCTTCCAGAGAGAACTGGGCGACTGGGTGAAGAAACAGAGCCACTGGCGGCCCAATGTCAGCAATCTTACTAAACGCTACCTGAAAGAGGGGCTCAGAGACCGGGCTATCACCCGCGACATAGACTGGGGGGTGGCCGTGCCGGTCAAGGGCTACGAGGATAAGCGTATCTACGTCTGGTTCGAGGCGGTTATCGGCTATCTCTCGGCCTCTAAAGAATGGGCCAGGGCCAAAGGGGACGGGGAGGGGTGGCGCCCTTTCTGGGAGGATAAAGAAGCTAAAAGCTATTATTTCATCGGCAAGGACAATATTCCCTTTCACACCATAATCTGGCCGGCGATGCTGATGGGCTACGGGGGGCTTAACCTCCCTTACGACGTGCCGGCCAACGAGTTTTTGACCATCGAGGGTAAGAAACTCTCCACCAGCCGCAACTGGGCGGTCTGGCTGCCCGACTACCTTTCCCGATATGAGCCCGACCCGCTGCGCTACCTGCTATCGATAAACATGCCCGAAAACGGTGACACCGATTTTTCCTGGCGGGAGTTCTTCCGCCGCAACAACGACGAGCTGGTGGCCACCTACGGCAACCTGGTTAACCGGGTGCTGACCTTCGTGTATAAGAATTTCAACGGCGGTGTGCCCACCTGTGACGATATGGGTATCAGCAGCATGGAGGGAAGAAAACAAACGCCTTTGGAAGAAGAATCCTCTGCCAAATTTAATGACGTAGACAAGTTGCTCTCCCAGTGCCATTTTAAGGCGGCCATAACTTTAGCCATGTCGGTAGCCCACCAGGCCAACCGTTACCTTGATGAAGAGTCGCCCTGGAAGGTAATTAAAGAGGACCGCAAGGCGGCAGCTAACTCGCTGTATGTAGCCCTCAACGTTATTGCTCAGCTGAGAACGATGTTGTATCCCTTCTTACCTTTCAGCTCCCAGAAGGTGCACGAGTACCTCGGCTTTACGGGTAAGGTCGAGGATTACGGCTGGAAGCCAACTAAGCCGGAGCCGGGGCAGAAGCTATTGGAGCCCAGGCCCCTGTTTACCAAGCTGGACGACAAGCTGGTTGAGGAGGAGACAGCCCGGCTGGGGCAGGTCAATTGCTGATAGATTCGCACGCTCATATCGATTTACCCGAGTTTAACCAGGATCGCGACCAGGTATTGGCCCGGGCCAGAGAGCGGGGGGTGAGGGTGGTGATAAACGTGGGGCTGGACGCCGAATCGAGCCGCAGGTCGCTGGAGACGGCCAAAAAGTATGACGATGTCTTTGTGGCGGTGGGCTTCCACCCCCACGAGGCGGCCAGGATGAAAGAGGGCGACCTTAAGTCCCTGGCCGACTTAACTAAAGATTCCCGGGTGGTGGCTATCGGCGAAATCGGGCTTGATTTCTACCGCAACCTGTCGCCGCGTGAAGCTCAGCTTGAGGTTTTTCAAAAGCAGCTTGACCTGGCCGGTGAATTAGACCTGCCGGTGGTGGTGCACTGCCGCCAGGCGCATGAAGAGGTGTTTGGTATACTGAAAGCCTGGGTGAAGGCCGCCCCTGCCGGCAGCAGGCGGGGGGTTATCCACTGCTTCAGCGGTGATATCGGGATGGCGCGGCGCTATATCGAGCTTGGGTTTTATATCTCGCTGGCCGGCTCGGTAACCTACCCCTCGGCGGGGGAGCTGGTGGAGGTGGCCAGAGAGCTTCCCCTGGACCGCCTGCTGCTGGAGACGGATGCCCCTTTCCTGGCCCCTCAGGCCCACCGGGGGAAGCGCAACGAGCCAGCCTATATTGTCCTTACCGCCGAGAAGGTAGCCCAGGTCAGGCAGGTATCAACCGGGGTGGTGGCCGATGCCGCCGCCCGGAATACCATAGGGCTTTTCCGCCTGCCCATCGGCTAAAAGGAGAGACGCTTGGAGCTTAAAGCCATCTTTCAGTCGGTTGAGCAGGATCTGGCCATGGTAGAGGGCCAGATAAAGGCGATTACCGAGGTCGACTTTCCCGATCTGGCCGAGCTGCTGCGGCATATCCTGCTGGGCGGCAAAGCCATCCGGCCGGCGCTTACCTTTCTATCGGCCAGGTTCTATAACTACGACCTCGATCGGCTCCTGCCCATGGCCACCTCCGTCGAGCTGCTGCATACCGCCACCCTGGTGCATGACGATGCCATCGATAATTCGGCGGTGCGGCGGGGGCGGCCCACGGTCAACAGCCTCTGGGGTGAAGACCGGGCGGTACTGCTGGGCGACTACCTCTTCGCCAGGGCGGGGGAGTTTGCCGCCATGACCGGAAACCTGCGGGTGGTCAGGCTCTTTGCCCAGACCCTCCAGATTATCTCCAGCGGGGAGCTGAAGCAGACCTTCGACGCTTTTAACCTGGAGCAGACCCGCCAGCGCTACCTGGAGCGGATTGCCAGCAAGACCGCCGCCTTGTTCTCCATGTCCACCGAGTCGGGGGCTGTCCTGAGCCAGGCCCCGGAAGAGTCCGTCCAGGCGCTAAAAGAGTACGGCACCAACCTTGGCATCGCCTTCCAGGTTGTGGACGACGTCCTCGATTTTACCAGCACCGAAAAGGAGCTGGGCAAGCCGGTGGGCTCGGACCTGGCCCAGGGAACGCTCACCCTGCCGGCGATGCTGCTACTGGAGCAATATCCCGAAGATAACCCGGTCAGAGAGCTGTTCACTAACCGTGATATGGCCGGGGCGGCCCGGCGGGAAAAGATAAAGCGGGCTATAGAGATGGTCAGCAACTCGTCAGTGGAGCGGGAGTGCTACAAGGTTGCCTCCGATTACTGTGACCAGGCCTGCCGGAAGCTGGAGCTGCTGCCCGCCAGCCCCGTCCGTGAAACGCTGGTGGAGATAGCCGACTTCGTGGTCAGCCGCCGTAGCTAGCCAGCGCCTCGCCTCATGGTGACGGCGGTCAGTATCAGCAGTCCCACGGCGTAGGCCGCCAGAACGCCGACATCTTTGCCTATATCCAGCAGGTTCTGCCCCTGCATCATCAGTGCCCTGATGCCTTCCACGCCGTAGGTCATGGGCAGGACATTGGCCAGCCACTGCAGGTATTCCGGCATCTGGCTTACCGGCCAGAGCAGCCCGCAGAGAAACATCTGGGGCACGATAATCATGGGAATAAACTGCACCATCTGGAACTCGTTTTTGGCCAGCACCGAGAAGAAAGTCCCCATACAGACGGCGCCGATGCCGATGAGAACCTGGAAAACGAGAATCTGCCACAGGTCGCCGTAGTAGTTGACATTGAGCACGTATATCAAATAGAAGAATAAAACCATGGTCTGGAGCACGGCGAAGAGCAGGAAACCGAGCAAGTAACCGCCCACTATATCCAGCCTGGAGACCGGCGAGGCCATCAGCCGTTCCAGTGTTCCCTGGGAGCGCTCCCTCAAGAAGCTGATGCCGGTGAGCAGGAAGCCGAAGAAGAGTATCAGCACCGCCAGTATGGCCGGAGCCGTATAGTCCAGTATGCTTTTATCGGGAACACTGACGCCGACCAGGCTGGCTATCACCAGGGGCACGACGGCGATTAATATTATGGTGCGCCGGTCGCGAATAAGCTGATTGATAATCCGGCTGGCGATGACAAGGGTGCTACTGGACATTTTTGTTCACCCCGCCGTGCTTGATAAAGTAGAGGAAGGCGTCCTCCAGTGTGGCTTCTTCCTGCCCCGTGGCCTGCCTCAGCTCATCGGGGGAGCCCAGAGCGATAACCCGGCCGTCACGCATGAAGGCCAGGCGGTCGCAGTGGGCGGCATCGTCCATGGTGTGGCTGGAGATAACCAGGGTGGCCCCCTGCCTGGTCAGGGCGGAAAAGTATTTCCAGAAGGTAACTCTTAATTCGGGGTCAAGGCCGACGGTGGGCTCGTCGAGGAAAAGCAGCGGCGGATTGTGGACGATGGCGCAGGCCAGGCTGGCCCTCTGCTTCATGCCGCCGCTTAAATTGGTGACGCTTTTGTTACGGTGTTCCCACAAATCAACCAGCCTGATTACCGCTTCCACCCGCTGCGCTCTCTGTTTCCTGTCCCTCAGGCGGTAGATGCGGGCGAAGAACTCCACGTTCTGGATAACCGACAGTTCGGCGTAGAGGGAGGGCAGCTGGGGCATGTAGCCGATGAGGTGGGCTATTTTGGGGGAGGGTTTCCGGCCTAAAGTAAGGATGGTGCCGGCTCTGGCTCTGAGCAGGCCGACCAGCAGGCGGATGAGCGTCGTTTTGCCGGCGCCGTTGGGGCCGAGCAGACCGAAGCTGATACCGCCGGGGACCTCCAGCGACAGTTCGTCGAGTACTTTCTGACGGCCGTAGGCGAACGATAACTTATTTACCTCTACCGCTGGCCCGGAACTGCTTTCTGGCATGGGATTAGCCCAACTTTATCGCTTGGCCGGGGTGGTGTCAAGGGTGGGCTAGTGGGAGGTAACCGAGGTGCTGCCGTCGGTATAGGTTTCCGTTTTTCTGGTGGGCAGCAGCTCCTTGAAGCGGTCAACGGCATAGCCGCAGGCGGCAAAACCTTCCCGGCGGTGGGCGGAGGCGATAGCCACCATAAAGTTAATATCGCCGACTTCAAGCTTGCCTACCCGGTGGCATACGGCGATGTTTTCCACCTGCCATTTCTGCCTGATTTCCTGGGCTATTTTTTTGAGGCCGTCGGCGGCGCTGCCTTTAGTGTCTTCATACTCCACCGAGGCCACCGCTTTGCCCTGTGAGGAGTTGCGAATGAGGCCGACATAGGTTGCCACGCAGCCGCTGGAATAGGTCTTGACCTGGTTGATTATCCGCTCCGGGGAGATTGGCTTACTTGTAATCTCAATTACGCCGCTGTCACTCATAACGGTTGTGGAGAGGGCGGGACTTGCTTGGGGACAATCTGGGGCGCCGCCCTTTTCTTGGGCGCTGGTTTTACTTTGCTCTCCGGGGGCGCTTTCTCCACCTGGGGGGCGGGTGGGGTGGGGGCTTCTACCCTGGTGCCCAGGGGTTCGGTAAAGGCGGCCTCTAATTCGTCGCCCTCTATAGTCTCCTGAGCTATCAGTTTTTCGGCAAGGTGGGCCAGCCTTTTCTTGTTTTTGGTTAAAATCCGCTCAGCTTCGTCATGGGCGTGCTGGATGATAGCCTGGACCTCTTCGTCGATTTCCTGGGCTACCTTCTCGCTGTAGTCCCTCTGCTCCGAGATTTCACGGCCTAAAAAGACCATTTCCTGTTTATCCCCGAAGGTACGCGGGCCCATTTTGTCGCTCATGCCAAAGTCGGTCACCATCTTGCGGGCGAGCTCGGTGGCCCGCTTAATATCATTGGCGGCGCCGGTTGAAATTTCACTGAAAGTCAGCTTCTCAGCCATCTGTCCGGCCAGAAGGGTGGCTATCATATCGTTGAACTGGGAGCGGGTCATCAGGTAGCGGTCTTCAATGGGCAGCTGGCGGGTGTGCCCCAGCGTCATGCCCCGGGCTACTATTGAAATCTTGTGTACCGGGTCGGCGTTGGGCAGCATCTTGGCTACCAGGGCGTGCCCCGCCTCGTGGTAGGCGGTGATTTCCTTTTCCTTGGCGCTTATCCGCCGGCTCTTCCTCTCCGGGCCGGCAATCACCCGGTCTATGGACTCCTCAAGCTCCTCCATCTCAATAACCTTCTTGCCCCGCCGTGCCGCCAGAATGGCCGCCTCGTTGACCAGGTTGGCCAGGTCGGCGCCGCTGAAGCCGACGGTCTGCTTGGCCAGCACCTCAAGGTTGACCGAGTCCGCCAGCGGCTTGCCCTTGGAGTGAACTTTAAGAATGGCGGAGCGGCCGTTGATATCGGGGCGGTCCAGGACCACACGGCGGTCAAAGCGGCCGGGGCGGAGCAGGGCCGGGTCGAGTATATCGGGGCGGTTGGTGGCCGCCAGAATAATGACGCTGGTATTGGTGTCAAAGCCGTCCATCTCCACCAGAATCTGGTTGAGGGTCTGCTCCCGCTCGTCATGGCCGCCGCCCAAACCGGCACCGCGGTGGCGACCGACGGCGTCAATCTCATCAATAAAAATAATGCAGGGGGTGTTGCGCCTGGCCTGGTCGAAGAGGTCACGGACACGCGAGGCACCGACGCCGACGAACATCTCGACGAATTCGCTGCCGCTGATGGAGAAGAAGGGCACCCCGGCTTCACCGGCGACCGCCCGGGCCAGCAGCGTCTTGCCTGTGCCCGGCGGGCCTATTAATAACATTCCCTTGGGGATGCGCGCCCCCAGCTTCTGGAACTTCTCCCGCGACTTGAGGAAATCGACCACCTCGGACAGCTCCTGTTTGGCTTCTTCCACGCCAGCGACGTCGTCAAAGGTCACCGTGGGGGTGCTGGCGGGGAAAAGACGGGCGCGGCTGCGCCCGAAACTCATCGCCTGGTTGTTAGCCCCCCGCGCCGAGCGGAACAGGAAGAAGAGCAGGGCGCCGAAGAGAACCAGGGGAATAAAGCCTATCAGCAGGCTGCCCCAGTCGAAGCCGGACGGTTTGACTTCATAGTCCACCCCATTAAGGTTAAGCCCCAGCTCCTGAAGCTCGACCAGGGTGAGGTTGCCGGTGGTGGTCTTCATCTCGATATCGGTGGTGGTGGTGATGAGCAGCTCGCCGTTGTCCACTACCAGCTTGGAAATCTGGCCGTTCTGCGACATGGTGATGGCCTGGTCCAGGCCGATTTCGGTTGGTTTGGGGGTTAAGGGGAAAAACTGGTAGAGAAGGACGACCACCGCCACCAGAATTATGATATATATTAGGCTACTGCGTAGCCAGCCTGACTTCATTCACTCACCTCTGCGTCTACATTATAACAGAAATAGCCGTCAATGGGAAAAAGTCAACTACCCATCTGGTATGGCCAATTGGTACCGGTTGGCTGTCCATCGCTATATATTACAACGTAAATGTTAAGGGAATGTTAGGGGTGGTTTAAAATTGTGTTACCCTCTTCCTGCCGGCAAGGCAGCGTTCCGGGGGGTTACAGCTTGTGATAGGTATCCTGTAGAAGCAGTGCGTCTTCTTCCAGGTTGGGGCTCTCGCAGATTACCAGCCCTTTAGCTTTATAGTCCTTGAGCGCCTGGAGAAGCTCCTCGTAGCGCAGGTCGGAATCCTTGAGGTCGAGGTGTTTGATTTCCCCCTTCTTTCCGTAGGCGATTCCGGAGACATGTATATGCATATCGGCGAGGGCCTTATCTCCCAGCCGCTCTTTTATCTGCTGGAGAACAGCGGCGAACTCGGCGTAGGAGTTGGCTTTGCCGCTGTAGGCGTGCCAGTGGGCGAAGTCCATGCAGATGCCGGTGCCCTCAAGCTCGGTGCAGAGTTTAAGCACCTCGTCCAGGGTGCCGAAGGCGGTGGGCTTGCCCATGACCTCGGGCCTGACCGTTACCGGGTTATTTTCCTTTTTAAGCTGGTGCAGGACTTCGGCCAGGTTTTTCCTGACCGCTTGGTAGGTCTTCTCCGGCGGGCCGCCGAGGTGGAAGGCGGCGTGGAAGGTAATGCTCCGCGCCCCGCAGACGGCGGCGATGCGGGCGGTCTGCAGTATCCTCTGCTGGCTGGCGGTCACCTTCTCCGGCTCGCGGGCGTTGAGGTTGATGTAGTAGGGGCCGTGCGCCGACAGCCTGACGCCTTCTTGAGTGGCGGTCTCCGCCACCAGCCGGGCTCCGGCCTCGCCCATCCTGACCCCGTAGACGAACTCCAGCTCCATGCAGCCCAATCCCAGCTCGGCGATGCGCTTGATGCCGTCTATGGTGGCGGCGGTCTTGGAGCTGAGGGGGCTGCCGCCGGTGCCGAAGAACAGTTTTTCCATAGTTTAAGTATAACATAACGCTGACTATTGCCTCTTTTAAACGGTTGTCTATCTTCCCACCCTCCCGCCCTCAGAGGTAAAACCTCTCTCACTTTGGGGGGTTACGCCCCCCACCCTACCTTTTTTAATGGATGTTTTTCTACCCACCCTGGCCCACCCTACAGAAGTGATACTTCTATCAGTTTCTTTGAAGAGGGTAAATCCCCCTTAGTCCCCCTTTACTAGAGGGGGACAATCTCTCCCCGCTGGGGTGGGGGGAAAAGGGGAGGCGAACCCCAAATAGGGGTGTTTAAGAGGGGGCTTTAGCCCCCTCTTCTTAAGAAATTATTCCCCTTCCCCTTACCAAGGGGAAGGGGATAAAGGGGATAGGGTTTCCTTAAATAATAAAAAAATAAAGGGGGTGGGGTTGATACTAATTATGCTATAATATTAACTGGAGGCTGATTACTGGAATCATTAGAAGTGGCCCGAACGGCGGTGGAGGCCGCCGCCGATAAGCAGGCAGCCGATATTGCTCTGCTGGACGTCCGCAAGGTGTGCAGCTTTGCCGACTATTTCGTGATATGCAGCGGCGAGTCCGACCGGCAGATTTCAGCCATCTACGACGAAGTGGGACATAGACTCAAGCACGAGGGCATCCTGCCTAACCACCACGAAGGGACTATAGACTCCGGCTGGCTCCTGCTCGACTTTGGCGATACCATCGTCCATATCTTCGCCCCCTTCGAGCGTGAGTTATACCAGCTTGACGAGCTGTGGAGCAAGGCTACGCCGGTACTGCGGATTCAATAGCCGAAAAGCTCGTCGGGGGAGAAAAAGAGCTTGATTTCCGCTTCGGCGGTGGCGGGTGAATCCGAGCCGTGAACGCTGTTCTTTTCAATGCTCAGACCGAAATCGCCCCTTATCGTGCCCTTTTCCGCCTTGGCCGGGTCGGTAGCCCCCATCGCCTTACGGCTGGTCTCCACCGCCCTCTCGCCCTCAAAGACGCAGGCGACTATCGGCGCCGAGCTGATATAGTCCACCAGGTCGTTGTAGAAGGGCTTGTCCCTGTGGACGGCGTAGTGCCGTTGGGCCAGTGCTTTATCCGGGTGGAGCATCTTGAGCGCCACCAGCTTCAAGCCCAGCTTCTCCAGCCGGGCGATGATTGTCCCCGCCAGGTCTCTCTGCATGGCGTCCGGTTTGATTAAAACTAGCGTGCGTTCCATTTAAGCTCCTTTAGAGGATAATATTTTACGGGGTGGTTTGGCAAGTTTTTTTAAAGGTGGAGTTAGCCTGATTTTTTTGAGTACGTTCTGCGTCCCACCCTAACCCACCCTCATAGGCTGCGCCTCTAAGAGTTTGCTTCTTCCCCACCCCTTTGCTTCTAAAAATCTCCGGGCCGTGGTAGGGGAAAAGAGGGGGTTAATCTCTTTCCACTGGGGATTATTCCCCCAGCCCCGCTTTTAGCGGCTCTCTTTTGTCCCACCCTCCCACCCTACAGAAGTGATACTTCTATCATTTTCTTCTTGATGGGGTGGGGTTGAAGAGATGTAAAGAGGCGGAGCCTTTTGGGCGGGCGGGTATGGGAAGAAATACGTTATCTGGAATGGCTTGGTTCTTCTTCCTCCTGGCTGATGGTGAACAGGGTGGCGGTGCTATCGGCTACCAGAGTACCGTCGTCCTTGAGGTGCATCTCGGCTTCAGTCTCAAGCAACCGCCTCGTATGCTTGGTGACGCGGGCGGTGATAACCAGGTGCTCGCCTACCCGGACGGGGCGCCGGAAACGGGTCTGCATCTTGGCGGTCAGGCTGCTTACCCCGGCAAAGAGGGCGGCGTAGCTCATCGCCTCGTCCAGTATGCAGCCGATGATGCCGCCGTGAACCACTCCCGACCAGCCCTGGTGCGGTTCGCCGGGGGTGAACTCGGTCCTGACTCCCTTGTCTTTCTGGGTAAACTTTAATTTCAGACCGATGGGGTTTCTCTGCCCGCAGGCAAAGCACATATCGAAGTCCTTGTCAATGTCAATCGATAATTTAGGCCAGTTTATCATTTTTCTCTCCGTCCTTATATTAGCGGTGCCGGCGCCGGGTGATTGCCGGTCGCCTGAGATAGAGGGGTTGCAGGGTGGCGGGGTGGTCGTAATCGCGCGCTTCAAGCCGACCTTTAGCCAGCTCTGCCAGCAGGCTTGAGCGGCGGGGTCTGTCCGGGGCGATTACCGCTTTATCCTTAAGCTTTTTCCTGAGTTTATCGGCGATTACGGACACATACTCCCCGCAGAACAGGGTCTTAACCTTTATTTCCGAGTCCAGTGCTTCAACCGTGGTTATGTGCTCAGGCGCAAGCTGCTGCCAGTTATCCTTATTCTGGTAGAGGGCGGTGGCAATCTCCCCCCGCCTGGCGTTAAAGATGGGGCAGATGGGCAGCTCTGTTTCGGCGTGCTGGCAGGCTTCCAGCTCCAGGCTGCTGATGCCGATAATGGGGATATCAAGGCTGAAGGCCAGCCCCTTGGCCGTGCTCAATCCCACCCGCAGGCCGTTAAAGCTGCCCGGGCCTCTGGCCACCAGAACACAACTTACTGATTGAAGCTCTACCCCGGCCTCATTGAGCAGCTGGGTCAGGCGGGGCAAAAGCTCCACGCTGTGGTTCTGCCCGCAGCGCCAGGTCGCCTCGGCCAGCACTTTATTGTCCTGCACCAGCGCCAGGCTGGCGCTATCGGTTGAAGTATCTATGGCTAATAACATTATTTCAGTTCTGCCACCAGGTCGCGGTAGCGTTTGCCTCTGGCTTTCAGTTTCAGGCGGCGGCCGGTATCGGAGACATAGCTCATCTCAATCAGCAGGTGCTCCGGCGGCAGCAGGCTCAAGCCCTTATCCGCCCACTCCACCACCGAGACGCCCTGGCCGTAGAAATAGTCGTCCAGGCCGAGGTCGGCAATCTCCTCCAGATTATCCAGGCGGTAGAAGTCCATGTGATAGAGCGGCAGCCGGCCGTAAAGCTCCCTGACCACGACAAATGATGGGCTGGCGGCATACTCCCTGATAGCCAGCCCGCGGGCGATGCCCTGGGTGAGGCAGGTCTTGCCCGCCCCCAGCTCGCCCACCAGCAGCAAGATATCACCAGGCCGGGCCAGCTCGCCGAGGCGGGCGCCGAAGTCCTGCGTCTCCTCCGGGCTGTGGCTTATTATCTCCGTCTGGCTCATCGGCTGGTAAAGTGCTCCCAGCCCGCCCTGCCCAGCTCAAGCGGCTTTCCCCGGAGGTCGACCACGGTTACTCCCTGGCCGGCGGTTATTTCGCCGATGGCCTTTACCGGGCAGGAGGCGGCCTTTTTTATTCTGGCTATAACTTCCGCTTTGGCGGTAAACAGCAGCTCGTAGTCCTCACCCCCGGTTAAGGCCAGTTCCAGGGCTCTATCGCCGAAGCCGGCTTTGACCAGAGGCTCCACGGGCACGCGGTTGGCATCTATACGGGCGCCGACCTTACTTGCCTTACATATCTGACCTAAATCGGCGACCAGCCCGTCGCTGATGTCAATGGCCGTCTTCACCCCCTGCTCCAAAAGTAGCTGGCCTTCGCTAATTCTGGGTGTGGGCCTAAAGAAGGCCTGCCTGAAATGGGCGGCGGCTTTGGGCTCGAATTTGAGCTTTTTGGTCAGCATCTCCAGCCCGGCGGCGGCCGCCCCCAGATAGCCGGTAACGGCTATAAGCTCTCCCGCTTGAGCCGAGGAGCGGGTGAGTATCTGCTTTTTAGGATTACTGCCCAGGACGGTAACATTGACAATCACCATGGGGGCGTTACTGATATCGCCGCCGACTATGGTTACTTTGTATTTTTTGGCCAGCTCCAGCAGGCCGGTGTAGAGGGTGGTGACATTGTCCACTTCGGTATCGGGGGGTAAAGCCAGCGACACCAGGGCGTAGCGGGGGGCACCGCCCATGGCGGCGATATCGCTTAAGTTAACCGCCAGCGCCTTCCAGCCCAGCTCCTGCCAGGAGGCTGTGCCCGAGGGGAAGTGGACACCCTGAATAAAGGAATCGACGGTGGCCAGCTGTATTGAGCTATCGCCCTTCCAGGCGGCGGCGTCGTCGCCGATGCCGATTAGGAGGCGCTCGTCCTTTCTGGCGGCCATTTTGGCCAGCCGGTCGATCAGCCCGAACTCGCCCAAATCGGAGACCTTCATGGCAAAATTATAGCATGGCCCTATCTGGGGTCACAAGGTGAGGGGGTTGGGTTGGTTTTATTACAGCTTCTCCCAAAACTCTTCCGATGGTCGGAAAACACGTGCTCTGCTCTGCCCTTGCACGTTTAGTAAACCAGCTTCTACTAGACGCCTTAAGTCAGCGCTTGCTGTAACCGCTGAAACATTGGCAATCTTTATGACATCACGAGGCCTTATGCTACCATTTATTTGTGCGTATGCCAAAATATCACCATGCCTTTCTGCATATCCTTTGCCAGCTAAGAAAGAATGCCATCGCTCCATCATTCTACGGAGGTCGATAACGGCGTCAGAGGCTAGAGATACTTCAACTGACAACGCAAAAGTGAAGTATTCCAACCACTTGGTTAAATCACACTCTTCTTCAAAGCGCCTTCCCACTGTAGCTGAAATAGCTTCACAATACGTGAGCAAGTCCGTATCAAAGTATCGCTCTAATGCGAGAAGTCTGTTGAAGGAATATCCACCCCGTTGAAGTATTAAAGTAGTAAGGGCTCTGGCTGTCCGACCATTCCCGTCCGTAAATGGGTGAATTTCTATAAGACGGAGATGAGCAATACCAGCCGCCAGCACTGGCTGAATTGAAGAGGCATTGCTACCTAACCATCTACCGAATTTGTACATTAAGTCTGGAACATCACCCGCTACGGGGCCAAGATAGACTGGCTTCCGACTGATGGGATGCCTAACTCTAGCATCGCCTCGTCTGTATTCCCCGGGCAAGTGTATCTTATCGTTAGGGCCAAGGATTAGGCTATGGATAGTTCGTATGAGTAGGTCATTGAGTGGAATATCTGGATACGCAGATATACTATCGACAAATTTCATTGCGCGTTCCCAATTCCTTACATCCTCTTTGTGATGAGTATCCTCAGTTCCTACACTTGGGTTTTCCAATACATCAGCGACTTGTTCCTCAGTTAATATATTGCCTTCTATGTGCAGAGTATGATGACCACTACGTATGAAGGCGCGTCTTCTTAGCCAACCCTCATATTTAGGGTTAATCATATAATCAAATGTGTATCGGGCTCGTTCTATATTATTCAGGGAAGTTTGGATCTTTTCTGTAACCTGATATCTGGGTGTATACGCTACACTTTCTGTTGAAATAGGTAACGATAATTGCTCTTTATGATTAGTAGACATTTTATTTAGTTTTCCTTAAAGGTTACGATGAGTACTTAAAGAATATAGCATAATTCTTAAATTTTGTCAAGTGATTATAACAATAATTTAATTAATCAGTTGATATTTATTTAAGCATTTCGCAATAAGCTAGACTCGGGAGTCTTAGAGGGGCAGTGCCCCTATGAGGGTGGTGGGTGGGAAAAGATATAAAACGGGGGTAGGGAAGGGAGTTAAAGAGGCGGAGCCTTTTGGGCGGGAGGGTATGGGAAGAAAGATAACTGTTTAAATGGGGAGGGGGGAAGAAAAACCAAACTCTAGCCATACGGCGAAAAAGTTGCTATATTAATAGTGTAAATGCGTTACGCAATTATTGCCGATATCCATGCCAACCTGGCCGCTTTTATGGCGGTGTTAGTTGATATCAAGCAGCAGGGGGAGGTGGAGGAAATATGGTGCCTGGGGGATATCGTCGGCTACGGGCCGGACCCGCACCAGTGCCTTGAGCTCCTGCGCCAGACCAACCACATCTGTGTGGCCGGCAACCACGACCTGGCGGCCATCGGCGAAATTGATACCAACCAGTTCAATCCCGACGCCGTCGCCGCCTGCCATTGGACGGCCAGGCAGTTGACCCCGCGGGATGTAGTCTATATCAAGGATCTGCCCTTGGTTATGGAGAGGGATGACTTTACCCTGGTGCACGGCAGCCCCCGGGAGCCTGTCTGGGAGTATATCCTGTCAATCAGTGCCGCCAGTGAGAATTTCGCCCACTTCAGGTCGAAGTACTGCCTGGTGTGTCATTCCCATGTGCCGGCGGTGTTTAAGTCGGGCAAGGGCGGTGTCTGCTCCTTCAGCAAATTCTCACCCGAGAGCGCGGTGGGACTGGGGGAGGAGCGGTTGATTATCAATCCCGGCGCCGTGGGGCAGCCGAGGGACGGCGACCCCAGGGCCAGCTACGCTATCTATGACAGCGAAGCCAGCCAGGTCAGGCTGCACCGTGTCCCTTACGACATTACCGCCACTCAGACCAGGATGGTTGAGGAGAGGCTGCCCATCAGGCTGGTGGCCCGCCTGAGTCATGGCACCTAGACGGCCCGGGGGGCATCCATCGTTGTTGACATGAAGAGCGCTCAAACGATAAACTTATTGGGTTGTCTAAAATCGAAAGTTTATTAATTTCTTAGGAGGAGGTGATTGGCCTAAAGGTGAATGGTTGGTTTCTATTCTTTGGATTTATCAGCAGATAGTGAGGAGTAAAGAACATGGCAAAAGTACCCAATAAAATTGAAACATGGCAGATGGTGGAGCCGGGCAAGCTGGAGAAGAAGAGCATCGATGTCCCCAAGCTAAAGCCCGGTGAGGTGCTGGTTGAGATTGCCGGCTGCGGCGTTTGCCATACCGACCTGGGCTATTTCTACGACGGCGTACCCACGGTTAACAAACCGCCGCTTACACTGGGGCATGAGATAAGCGGCACGGTGATAGCCGGTGAAAAGGACTGGGTGGGCAAGGAAGTGATTATCCCGGCGGTGATGCCCTGCAATAACTGCCCCATCTGCGCCGCCGGCCGGGGCAACCGCTGCCTGGCCCAGAAGATGCCCGGCAACAGTATGGAAATCTACGGCGGCTTTTCCAGCCATATCGTGGTGCCGGCTGAAGACCTGTGCCTGGTGTCGCGTAGAGACGGCGTGCCCCTGTCTCATTTTGCCGTCATTGCCGATGCCGCCACCTCGCCCTATCAGGCGGCGATGAGGGCCGAGGTCAAGCCCGGTGATTTGACCATTATTATCGGGATTACCGGCGGGCTGGGGGTATATGCCGCCCAGATCTGCAAGGCGCTGGGTGCCAAAGAGGTCATCGGCATCGCCCGCAACCCGGAGAAGCTCAAAAGGGCCTTAAACTACGGCGCCACCCATGTCATCAGCTCGGTGGACAAGAGCCCCCGGGATATCAGGGACGAGTTCCGCGCCTACTGCAAGGAGAAGGGCGTGCCGGCCAACTACGGCTGGAAGATTTTTGAGTGGACCGGCACCGGCGAGGGCCAGGCCATCGGGCTGGAGCTGCTTTCCTTCATCGGCAAGCTGATAATCTGCGGCTTCGGTATGCAGAAGAACGAGTACTCTCTTTCCCGGCTGATGGCCTTCGACGCTGATATTCTGGGCTCCTGGGGCTGCCTGCCCAAGTACTACCCCGCGGTCCTCGATCTGGTGCTCAAAGGCAAGATAGAGATAGAGCCCTTTATCGAGACCAGGCCGATGAGCCAGATAAAGCAGGCCTTTGAGGAGGCCCATAAGGGTGGGTTGACGAGGCGGATAGTACTGACCCCTGACTTTTAAAATTAAAGTAAAAAGGAGGATATAAATGTCATTAGATTGGGTACCCAGAGAGGGTGGCATAAAAGACCACAATATTTGGGGTATGGAGCATTTCGGCACCGAGCCGCCCTGCACCATGTATGAGGAAAAACCCATAATCGATCCCAGCGGCAAGCCGGTGGAGGGGCTTTACAGCGCCTGGATTACCCTCAACAACCCCGCCCAGTACAACTCCTACACCACCGAGATGGTCAAGGGCGTTATCGCCGGTTTTCACCGGGCGCAGATGAACCGCGCCGTGGTGGCGGTGGTCTTTACCGGTGCCGGCCATAACGCTTTCTGCACCGGCGGCAACACCAAGGAGTATTCTGAGTATTATTCTACCAAGCCGACGGAGTACGGCCAGTACATGGACCTCTTCAACGGCATGGTCGATTCCATCCTGATGTGCCAGAAACCGGTGATAAGGCGGATAAACGGCATGAGCGTCGCCGGCGGCCAGGAAATCGGCGGCGCCTGCGACATAGCTGTAGCCTCCGACCTGGCTATCTTCGGGCAGGCCGGCCCCAGGCACGGCTCGGCGCCGGTGGGCGGCTCTTCCGACTTTCTGCCTTGGGCGCTGACCATAGAGGACGCCATGTGGAACTGCATCTCCTGCGAGATGTGGAGCGCCTACAAGATGGCCCGCAAGAACTACCTGAGCAAGGTGGTGCCCGTGCTCAAGCAGGGCGACAAGTTCATCCGCAACCCCCAGGTCTTTACCGATACCTACGTTAAGGACGGCGAGATTGTCTACGGCGAGTTCCTTACCGGCGAGGCGGCCAAGAAAGCTCGCGAGCTGGTCAAGTCCCTCGAGGTAGACCTGACCCCCCTCGATAACGAGGTCAACAAGATACTCTGGACTTTCACCAACCTCTTCGAGGGCTGCCTGATGAAGTCAATCATCGGCATCCGGGAGAAGAAGAAGTTCTTCTGGGATATGAACAAGAACGACCATCGCTACTGGCTGGCGGTCAACATGACCGGCGAGGCCTTCCTGGGCTTCGGCGCCTTCAATACCAAGAAGATAACCGGCAAGGACACCATCGACTTCCTCAAGTACCGCCGGATGATTGCCGAGGGGTCTCCCGTGGACGACAAGCTTTTCGAGGCCGTTCTGGGCAAACCCCTGCCAAAGCAGTAAAAATAGACTGGATTGTTATGAGAAGCCCCGTGGTTTTAAAGCTGCGGGGCTTCTCTTTTTTGGGGGTGAAGTGCCCCGCCCCTATATTATCTATTCCCACCCGCCGCCCTTTAAGGTAGAAAGGGGGCTTTGCCCCCTTTCAATTCCCCAAAATAAGGGGTATATAGGGGTCTAACCTATGTAGGGAGGGTATTGGGTGGGATGAAACAACCTTCGCACAACAAGGTGGGGTGGAGTACTGACTTTGGCTTGACAAAGGGTTGAGCACCGATTAGCATTTTAGTGAGGTCGTGCTAGACGGGGAGCCAGCGGTGCCCTGAACTCGCAATCCGCTATAGCGGGGTCGAATTCCCGCTTGAGGCCTTTGTCTGGTGGGACTACCTGGGCTAAGCGGTGTTGAAGGCCGGGTCCTGCGCGGCAGAGCGCTATGAACTCCGTCAGATCTGAGAGGAAGCAGCGGTAAATAGAAGCCCTGGGTGCCGCAGGGTTACCTGGCTGGAGCTGGCTGGTGCAGGCAAGCTGCGGGGCGGGGTCGAGGGTGGGTGCACGGCCTCATTAGTTTTTATATGGATAAAGACCCGAACTCACTCCTTGTTCAGACCAAGAGGCGGCTGCGGCAGTCTGGCCTCAAGGCCAGAAAGGGGCTGGGGCAGCACTTCCTGGTTGACCGTGAGGTGCTGGAGGTTATTACCTCCGCTGCCGAGCTTAGTCCCGACGACCTGGTGGTGGAGGTGGGGCCGGGGCTGGGCATCCTCACCGGGGAGCTGGCCCGGAGAGCTGGCGGGGTAATCGCCGTTGAGCTGGATGACAGGCTGGCGGCTCTGCTTAAAAAAACGCTGGCCTCTTTTGAAAATGTGACCATCGTCAACGATGATGTGCTTAATATCGAGCCGGAGGATTTGCTGAAGGGGCAGAAAGCAGGCCCCGTTTACAAGGTGGTGGCCAACCTGCCTTACTATATAACCTCGCCCGTTTTGCGCCATTTCCTGACGGCGGCGGCCAAGCCCCGGGTGATGATTGTCATGGTGCAGAAAGAGGTGGCCGAGGCCATCGCCGCCGGGCCCGGCGACATGAGTATCTTGAGTGTCAGCGTCCAGTTCTACGGTAAGCCGGAGATAATCAGGCGGGTACCGGCGCAGTCGTTTTACCCGGCGCCGGAGGTCGATTCGGCGCTGCTGCGCATCGGCCTCTATCCCGAGCCGGCGGTGGCGGTGGACGAGGGGGGCTTTTTTGAGCTGGTGCGGGCCGGTTTCAGCGCCCCGCGCAAGCAGATAGGCAACTCCCTGTCCCAGGGGGTGGGGCTGGGCAAGGCCCAGGTTTTGCCCCTTTTGGAGAAAGCAGATATAGACTGGCAGCGGCGGGCGGAGACCCTGACCCTTGAGGAATGGGCCCGGCTGTGGCGGGTTTTTGAGGAGAAAAGAGATGGCAGATATTAAGGCGCTGGCCAAGATTAACCTGACCCTGGAGGTTTTGGCTGAGCGTCCCGACGGCTTTCACGAGATACGCAGCGTCATCCAGACGATAGACCTCTGTGACACTCTACGTTTCCGCTCCAACCGCCAGCTGCGCTTCAGCTACGACGATTTACGCTTCCGCTCCGAGCGCCAGCTAAGCTTCATCTGCGATAACCCCGATTTTATTGTGGAGGAGAGCCTGGTATCGAAGGCGGCAGCTATGCTCCAGGAAGCCAGCGGCTCGGCCGAGGGGGCGACCATAGAGATTAAAAAGCGCATCCCGATGGTGGCCGGGCTGGGTGGGGACTCAAGTGACGCCGCCGCTGTCTTAAGCGGGCTTAACAAGCTCTGGAAGCTGCGCCTGTCACCGCTGGAGCTGCTCGAGCTTGCTTCAAGGCTGGGTTCCGACGTGCCCTTCTTCCTCTACGGGGGCACGGTGCTGGTGGAGGGGAGGGGGGAGAAGCTGAAGGCGCTGCCGCCGCTGCCCCGGAGGTGGGTGGTGCTGCTGGTGCCGCCTTTTTCCCGGGTGAAGGGGAAAACGACCAAGCTCTATGCCGGCCTGAAACCCGGCCACTATACCGACGGGCAGATTACGGAAAAGATGGTAAAGGCGCTGCACGACAAGCGGGGGTTTAAGCCATCGCTGCTTTTCAACACCTTTGAGAATGTCGCCTTTGACCTCTTTCCCAAGCTGAAGATTTATCGAGACCACTTTATCAAGCTGGGCGCTTATAATGTGCACCTGGCCGGCTCGGGGCCGGCGCTGTTTGCCGTGCTGGATGATAAATTTCAGGCGGAGAATTTATACGCCCGCTGCCAGCTGCAGGGCCTGGAGTGTTATCTGGCGGAGACACTGTAGTCTCCGGGACGGGTAGCCGGCAGCGCCTGTTTGGGATAAAATACGGCTAAGAGGTTGGAGCGTTGGCAAACATAGTCCTGGCCGTAGTTATCGGCTATCTGCTGGGTTCTGTCCCCTGCGCCTATATCGCCGGCCGTCTGGCCAGGGGGGTGGATATCAGGCGGGTGGGCGGCGGCAATGTGGGGGCGCTGAATGTCATGCGGGAGGTAGGGACTGTTGCCGGCCTGGCCGTCTTCGTAGCTGATGCCGCTAAAGGTTCGCTGGCGGTGCTGGTTGCCCAGTGGCTGGGTGTCCCCCTGCTGGCGGTTTTCGCTGCTGGTTTTGCCTCGGTGGTGGGCCACAGCTGGCCGGTCTGGCTGAAGTTCCGGGGAGGGCAGGGGCTGGCTACCGGCATGGGCGTGCTGGTCGTCCTGGCTCCCATTGAGTTTGCCATTAGCTTTGCCATAATAGTTATAGCCATGTTTATTACCAGCAACGCCCGGTTTTCTTCGGTGGTGGGGCTGGTGCTTCTCCCCCTGATTATCTGGCTTTTCGGCGGGGGGTTGAGCCTGATTATCTTTTCCATAGTCCTGCTCCTGTTCTGCGTTTTAAAGGCGCTGACCAGAATCAGGTCGGACTTTGCCCGTCCCGAAGGCCGGCGGGGCTTTATCATGGACCGGCAGTATAAGCCGTGGCAGAAAAAGAGATAATTAACTGACTCAACCCTGTTTCTGGGCCAGCCACCCCTTAATCACCTCTTCTTCATCGTGGCGGGTGGCTATCTTGCCGTTCAGTTTGGCCTGGTGTAACAGCTCCAGTATCTCCTTTATCTGGGGGCCGGGGGCAATGCCCATCTCGATTAAATCGTCGCCGGTGAGCGATACCTGAACGTCTTTGAGCCGGTTGAGGAAGAGGTGAATGGCCTGGCCGGCCACCGCCGACTGGGTGACCAGCGAGTTGGCCTCTAAAGCCGAGGGGGAGAAATCGCGGAGGAGGTTATAGATGGTGCTGGGCGAGACGCCTGGGGTGGACAGCTGGCGCATCTTGTTCTTGACGGCGATGGTATCCCGGAGGGTTTTGGCCGACAGCCTGGGCAGGTTGAGGCGCGATATAAGCTGTTCGGTTTCTTCAATGGCGAGGGGGTAGGCCAGCAGCGCCAGGTAGAGGTCAAAGGACGGGGCGTCTGGGGAGCATTCCTGGCGGGCATGCTCGAATTTTTCCTTTAAAGCCCCGTCACCCTTTAAAGACGGGTGCAATGACGCCAGCACCCCCAGTTCCCCGGCACGGTTAAAGACCTTCTCCGGGTATTTTTCCCTGCATATGCACTCTATCTCATAGCGGATGCGGTCGGCGCTTATAGTTTCCAGCATGGGTATGTCCCGCTGGAGCAAACTAGAAGTTTTTTTCTCCAGGTGGAAGTCCAGCCGCTGCTCGTAGCGTAAAGCCCGCCAGATGCGGGTGGCGTCGTCGGTAAAGCTCTTATCGTGGAGTATGCGGATGCGCTTGGCTTGCAGGTCGTCGCGGCCGCCGTGGGGGTCGACCAGCTTACCGTAATAGCCCGGGTTTAAGCGGATGGCCATGGCGTTGATGGTGAAGTCGCGGCGGGAGAGGTCCTGTTCGATAGGGCCGGGGGTCACCGTTGGCAAAGCTCCGGGCTTCTCATAAGTCTCACTACGGGCAGTGGCCAGGTCGATGTTCCAGTCGTGCCACTGGAGCTTGGCGGTGTTGAAGCGGGAGTGGGTGGTGATTTTGCCCTTGTCGAGTTTCAGCTGCTGGGCCAGCTCGATGGCGCTGCCCTCCACGACCACGTCTAAATCAAAGTTGGGCTGCTCCATGAACAGGTCGCGGACAACACCGCCGACCAGGTAGAGCTTCTCCCCGCGGCTGTTGGCCATCTCGCCGGCCACCCACATGAAGTTGACCAGCTCCGGGGGCAGCTGTTTCTCTATTAACCTGCCGAAGTTAATGCGCTTGGGCATTTTCTATGCAGATTATAGCACAGTATGTGACTGGTCAATAAGGGGAAAGCGAGAGATTTTTGGGGGGATGGGACTTATTTTTTTTATTTTGGGTGGGGGGAAAAGGGGAGGGTCTAGCCTGATTTTTAGAGAGCGTTTTGCTTCCCACCCTCCCGCCCTCATAAGCTGCGCTTCTAAAACTTTCTCTCCCATCCCCAATTGGGGAGGGGCAAAAAGGGCTTTAGCCCGTTTCCTTAAAGGGCGGCGGGCGGGAAAAGATATAAAACGGGGGTGGGGTTTGATAAAAAATTCTATCTGATGGGCACTATAATTTATCTGCCATTTGCTTTATAATGAACCCCGTGAAAGTCGTCTCAATTGTGGGCATGACCGGCGCCGGCAAATCAGAAGTTTCTAAAGTATTCGAGCAGAACGGCTTTACCCTGATAAGGTTCGGCGACCTGACCGATGAGGAGATGGAGCGGCGGGGCTTGAAGCCCAACGAGGCCAGTGAGCGCCAGGTGCGGGAACAGCTCCGGAGGGAGCACGGGGCGGCCGCCTATGCCGAGCTCAACCAACCCCGGATTGAGCATGCCCTGAAAAGCTCTGACGTGGTCATTGACGGGCTCTATTCCTGGGAGGAATATACTTGCCTCGAGTCCTGCTATACGGATGGTTTTTACCTGGTGGCGGTGTGGTCATCGCCCAGGACCAGGTATGCCCGATTAGCCAGCCGGATGAGCCGGCGTTTGACCCCGGAGGAGGCCGCCGGCCGGGATACGGCCGAGATAGAGAATATCGCCAAGGGCGGGCCCATCGCCATGGCCGATTTCACCATCATCAACGAGTCCTCTCTGGAGGACCTGAGAAAAGAAGCGGCCAGGATTGCCGCCAGATTAAAATGAAAAACGTGACCCGACCCGATGTTGACCAGTATTTCTTGAAGATAGCCTCGGTGGTGGCCGAGCGCTCCACCTGCCGCCGTCACCACGTGGGGGCGGTGGCGGTAAAGAACAAGCACATCCTGTCTACCGGCTACAACGGTGCCGCCGCTGGACTCAAGGACTGCCTTGAGCTGGGCTGCCTGAGGGACGAGATGAATATCCCCTCCGGGGAGAGGCACGAAATATGCCGGGGCATCCACGCCGAGCAGAACGTAATCGTGCAGGCCAGCTTACACGGCGTAAGCCTGGAGGGGAGCACCATCTACTGCACCCATACCCCCTGCGTGCTCTGCGCCAAGATGCTGGTCAACGCCAAGATAGCCCGCTTTGTCAGCTTTGCCAAGTACAACGACGACTCGTTTAAAGAGCTGTTCCTGGAGGCGGGCATCGAGTTCGATGCCAGAGAAAGGCCCCCCTCCCAGATAAGCTACCTAGACTGACTATACACTTGACATCGGCCTGGAATTAGTGGAATATATGGGCGATGTCAATACTGCCCGCCAAGGTAATCGTTAACCCCGTGGCCGGGGCTTCCTCAACACGCCGCAAGTGGCCTATCATCAGCAAGCTGCTGAAGCGCATCGGTCTTCCCTTTGACTTTGAGTATACCGAGGGCGTGGGCCATGCCATAGAGCTGGCCCGCATCGCCGCCAGCGACGGCTACCGCTACCTGGTGGCGGTGGGTGGTGACGGCACGGTAAACGAGGTGGCCAACGGCATACTCCATTCCACCAATGCCGCCACCACGGCGCTGGGCATCGTCAGCACCGGCACCGGCAGTGATTTTATCCGCTCGGTCGGTATCTCCTGCGATTACGCTACCGCCTGCTCCACCCTGACCAGTTCCCGGAGATTATCCATTGATGTCGGCGTTATTGAGTACCAGCGCCAGGGGCAGACCTTGAAGCGATTTTTTATCAATGCCGCCGGCGTCGGTTTTGACGCCGCTGTGGTCAGGGAGACCGAGCGCCTGCCCAAGTTCTTCGGCGGCACCATCCCTTATGTGGCCGGTATGCTGCGGACCCTGTTTAGCTACAGGAACAAGCCGGTGGTCATCAGGGTGGGGGATGAGGTTGAGAGCCACCGGGTGCTCAATGTGACCGTGGCCAACGGCGGCTACATGGGCGGGGGCATGCACATCGCCCCGATGGCCGAGCTGGGTGATAATCTGCTGGATGTGGTCGTTATCGGCGATATGGGCAAGCTGGAACTGCTTAAAGAGTTCCCCAAGGTATACAAGGGGACTCATGTCACTCTTCCCAAGGTCAGGATGAAAAAGGGAACCAATGTCACCATTGAGTCCTCAGAAGCTGTGCTGGTCTACGCCGACGGCGAGCTGCTGGGGGAGTGCCCGGCCTCTTTCCGGGTGGTGCCGGGGGCTTTAAGCCTGGTGGTGTAGGCAAAGAGCCCTTTCTAAAAATTGGGGCTAAATGCCCTGCCTTATTTTTCTCTGTAGTATTTATACACTGACCAGAAGCTCTGTTTTGGCTCTTGGCTCTTGTAGTCCCATATCCCGTAACCAAGCTTATTTTGGTCAGTAAGTATATATTTTAGATAACGAGCCCCAGATTGGTCTTTTTCATCCCAGCAGTGTAAGAACGTACCCCAGATATCTGCTTCAAAGATTATCCTCATTTGTCTTTCTATTGACTCCGCTTGCGCCTGCGGGTCATGCGTGACTGATTGTTCCATCAGTATAAACCAGTTGCCACCCGCAGGCTCTCCCTTGCTTATGGTTAGGCAGCCAAACTCAGAGACCGCAAATGGCTTCTGGGGATATTTATTCTTCCACCAGAGGAGATTGTTAAGATAGTCAGTGTCGCTAACAGGCACTGCTCCCCCTGTCCCTTTGTATACCTGGGGTAAAATGATATCTGCATGCTCCCAGTTAATATTACAGAACCCACCATTCCAAGGACCGTCCCAGGTGCAGTAAGTCACCAGTCCAGAGTAGTTCTGCCGTGCCGTTTTCAACATTTTATCAACGGCTCCCCTCAAGGCACCTGTCTTGTAGTCAAAGTTCTTCAGGTGGAGGTCATTCTCATGACCAACAACCAGCACTTCAACTCCAGCTTCTTCCGCGGATTGAGCAAACTGAGCTAACATATCACAATAGTCCTCGACTGATATACCTGGATTTGAGGTTTCTAATGAATACATAGCACAATACTCAAGCCAAACCTCTAAACCTTCCTCATGGGCTAATTTAACACAGTTAAAGGCTGCAGCACTTTGTCCCCATATTTTCACGGCGTTAGTCCCCAAGACCCACCTCATCAAAGCATAGTCAAATCTGATGTCTTCCTGCGGTTTGTTCAGCCATTGCAGAGGTTCATATACATAATTGATTCCCACTACTTGTGGTTTTTTGCCCGCCACTGGTTCCACTTCATCCATCTGTTGGTTATACTTCTCCTGGAAATCGGCCAGCCGGCTGTGAATACTCAGGTCAGGCTCATCGAGTTCGCTGCTATAACAATCCCACACCAGCTTCTCCAGTGCTACCGGGTGCATCGTTCTTTCTATCCCCTTGCCGTAGATTTTCTCCATGCTTGTCCTGTATTCAACCCTGCCAGCCAGAGAGGCGATATCTTCAAGAGCTTCCACATCCTTGATTTCTATCTCCTTGAGAAACGGAATAAGCTTAAGCTTATCTGCCATCTCAGGGTCAACAGTACTTATATTAGTCATATAGCTGTCAAACATCTGCTGAAGATATGTGTCTGGCTCCTCTAGAAACTGTTTTTCCAAGTCGGTGAGCTCATGGTCCTGGATGCACAATTTGCTCTGAAGTGCGTAATCCCCAAAGTCCTCCGGCAGCGAAGAGACAAACAGGACATATTCGGCAACGTTTTCATCAAGGCCAGATTTTGCATACATTTCATAGAGGTCATCAGATACCGACTTCAGGTAATCGGTTGCAGGGACAATCTCTGGATTTGGCGTCTCTGGCGTTGGTGAAGGCGGAGGCTCAGCAGGTGGAGATTCTGGTACTGGAGCCGGACAGCTGGAGGAGATGAATAAGAAGCAGATTATTATTGTGATGTAAATTGGGATTCCGCGTATTGCTGAACGCTGGTTGATTTTCATCCGGCACCTCTGTCGATTTTAATCACTATATCCATGTGCTGGTCTTTAGTGATTAACAATCAATCTATGTTTTCCCCCTGATAAGTCCCCTGGTAGCCTTTTGTCTTTTGACTTAATTTCAGGAAGATAAGCTGGGCGACTCTGGCGTTTTGCTGCAGGCGGAACCCCTGGGGGTTATAGACCACCATCAGGGACTGGGAGCGGCCGGAATAGCCGGCATCCCATACCGCCGTGCCTATAGTTACGCCGCAGCGGAGCAGGCTGGAGCGGGGTCTGCCCAGGGCCATGATGTTCTCAGGTAAATGGACGACCTCGTTGTAGGTAATGATATAGGCGCCGGGGATAAGGTCGATAAAGCCCAGCCCGTCGAAGACCAGCGGCGCCAGGTCGGAGACCAGCCGCTGGCTGTCCTCAACCGCTATCCGGCCCGGTGACTGCAGGAGGGCTATATCACGCAGGGTGAGGTCAACGCCGTTGGGCTGCAGCTGCTTTTCTATATCGACGCAGCCTTCGATTAGGGGCGGCTTTTTCTTGAGTAACCGCTGGATGTCCTGCCGGGATAAAACGGCTGTCATCTCCCCTCCGGGCGTATTTTAACACATACCTAGACTTAATAGGAATTGACAGAGCGGGTGGGGGCTCTATTATAATGCATAAATTAAGCCCGTCAAGGGCGATTAACTTAAGGGGGAATTATGCCGGTAAAAATAGTTACCGATAGCGGCGCCGACCTGCCTGACCAGCTAACCAAGGAGCTGGGGATTACCGTGGTGCCCATATACGTGCGTTTTGGCGAAGAGGTCTACCGCGACCGGGTGAGCATCAGCGAAGACGAGTTTTATGAGAGGTTGACACATGATCCTGTCCACCCCAGCACTACTCAGCCCGGACCACAGGATTTCCTTGAGGTCTACCAGAAGCTGTCAGCCGACGCCGACGGCATTGTTTCCATCCATATCTCCGGGAAACTGAGCGGCACCTGTAATTCAGCGCTGATGGCCAAGGGTATGCTGGAGGGAGAGTGCCCTGTTGAGGTGGTTGATTCAGAGACACTGAGCATGAGTGTGGGCTTGATAGTTATTGCCGCCGCCGAGATGGCTAAAGCCGGAGAGAGCCTGGACAAGATTGTGGAAAGGGTAAAACAGGCTATTCCTAAGACATATTTGTTTTTCCTTCTGGATACCCTGGAATATCTCAGAAGGGGTGGGCGCATCGGCAAGGCCAAGGCACTGATGGGCTCAATATTGAGTGTAAAGCCGATGCTTACTATAAAAGATGGGGAACTGGTGCCGGCGGGTCAGGCCCGCACCCGGGCTAAAGGTATAGATAAGCTGTTTGACTTTGTGGAAAATGCGGGAAATATTAAGGACCTGGCTGTTGTCTACAACACCACCCCCGGCGAAGCGCAAGCTCTGGCGGAGCGTCTTGGTTCCGTGTTTGATAAAGAAAAGATAAGGATGTCCAGGGTAGGGCCGGGACTTGGGGTGCACGGTGGCCCGGGGGCAATGCTTGTCTCCTTTAGAAAAGCATAGTCAACCAGCGGTATTTTCTCGTTTTCCCTTGTATTTCTTTTATGGCCGTTTTACGGCGGATTATCCCTCTGCACCCAAAAAGTGACGCCGCCAGCTCTTTGTGGTAAAATGGCGGTTAAATATTTACCGGGGAGGGGCTTAAAATGACTAAATCGGCCTGGGCCTGGGTATGGTTTGGCTTTCTGCTGGCGCTGGATATCGCCATCCCCTGGTATGTCCTTACCCATGTGGAAAGGTTAAGCGGCGCCTTTCTCTTCTGGACAGTCTGGGCGGCGGCGGCTATCATCAGCGCCTTTGTCATCTTACTGAAGTGGCGGGGGGTGGAGGAATGAGCGCTACCTTCTGGGTCTGGTTCGGCATCGCCGTCTACATCGCCGCGGGGCTGGGCATCGCCCTGATGGCGCGGCGGCGGCTGGGGGTGGGGGTGAGCGAGTTCTTCCTGGGCAACCGCAGTATCGGCGGTTTCGTCTCGGCGCTGACCTACAGCGCCACCACCTACAGCGCCTTCATGATGGTGGGGCTGGCCGGCTTAACCTACCTCACCGGCGTCGGTGCCCTGGGTTTTGAGCTGACCTATCTCTGCGGCATGTTCATGATGGTCTTCTTCCTGCCCCGCTTCTGGCTGGTAGGTAAAAAATACGGCTACGTATCGCCCATGGAGCTGCTGAGCGACCGTTACCAGAATAAGGGGGTGGGGGCGACCACCGCCATATTAGCCCTCGTCTTTCTGGTCCCTTACGGGGCCGTGCAGCTGATGGGCGTGGGCTACCTGATGAACGGCATCAGCGGGGGGGCGATACCGGTGGTGGCCGGTATTATCATCGCCGTGGTCTGCGCTATCGCCTGGTCGAGCATTGCCGGTCTGCGCTCGGTGGCCTGGACCGACGCCTTCCAGGCGCTGATTATGATTGTTACCTCGGCGGCGGTGCTGGGGGTGGTGGTGGCGGCGCTGGGCGGCTTCGGCTCCTTTTTCAGCAAGCTGGAGGCGGCGTCACCGGGGCTGCTGACCGTGCCCACCGCCGGCGGGGCCTGGAACATCAACATGTTTATCGGCCTGGCCCTGCCCTGGCTCTTCTTCTTAATATCGAATCCTCAGGTGAGCCAGCGTCTCTTTATTCCCAAGTCGGTTACCGCCATGAAGCAGATGCTGGGCGGTTTCCTTATCTTCGGCTTTATCTATACCCTGATATCGGTATTATGGGGGTTCGGCGCCACCCTGCTGGTGCCCGGACTGGAGAACGCCGACCTGGCCACCCCGAAATTGCTGTCCCTGACCATGATACCTACCGGCCTGGCTATAGTGGTCATGATTGGCATCACCGCCGCCGCCATCTCCACCATCGATTCCATACTGCTCACCCTGTCTTCGGTCTGGGCGCGCGATATACATAAAGGGCTTATCAACCGCCAGGTTTCCGAGAGGGGGGAGCTGAGGGTGGGGCAGTGGGTTATCCCCATCATGGCCATTATTGCTTTTCTTTTCGCCTGGTGGGTTACCGAGCAGCCGCAGGGAGGCTTAAATCTTATGATTGCCCCTCTCTCTTCGGCGGCTTCGGCTGGTCTATTGATGGCGGTGCCGGCTATCTTCGGCGCCTTCTTCTGGAAGCGGGCGACGGCGCTGGGGGCCATGGTGAGCTGTATCACCGGGGCCATCGTGGTGCTGGTTTTCCAGGTAACCGGTTTGAGGCCTCTGGGCTGGTGGCCGGGGACGTGGGGATTCATCATCTGCGCTGTTCTCTTTGTCAGCGTGAGCCTGTCCACCAGACCGCCTAAAGAGAAGGCGGAGGAGTTTATCGGCTACCTGCGGGAGGCGCTCAAAAAAGGTAATTTTATCTAGGCTTGGCCGGGCTTAGCTTCTTGCCGCTGGTGCGCTGATAGCATATCGGCTACCAGCTGGGGTAATTGCCGGGTATCAATCGGTTTGGATACGTAGCTGTCACAGCCGGCTTCAAAGGCTTTCTCCATGTCTCCCTTCATGGCGTGGGCGGTGAGGGCGATGATGGGGATATGACTGAGCGCCTCGGTTCTCTTGAGCCTTTTGGCCACCTCGAGGCCGCTTAACCTGGGCAGACGGATATCCATCAGGACCAGGTCGGGGTGGTCTATGGCGGCGATAGCCAGCGCCTCTTCCCCATCTATTGCCTTGAGCAGTACATAGTTATCTGACTTGAGAATCATTTCAATCAGTCTCATATTCATGGGGTTGTCTTCGACAATTAAAACCTTATACTTCATGGTTCTTCACCTCCATTGGGAATAGGGGCAGGGTAAAGCTGAACCGGCTGCCCTCCCCGTATTTGCTCTCTACCCAGACTCGCCCGCCGTGCTTTTCCACTATCTGTTTGACTACCACCAGCCCCAGCCCGGTGCCACTGCCTCCCCGGGTGGGGGCGTTGTCCAGTTGGCAGAAGGGCTCGAATATCCTCTCCTGGTCTTCCTTCTTGATGCCGACGCCGTTGTCGGCCACGCTGATCTGGCAGTGGGTGCCGTTGCTTACCGCCTTAATCTCAATCCTGCCCCCCTCCGGGGTGAAGCGGGACGAGTTGCTCAGCAGGTTGAAGAAAACCTGTCTCAGCTTGGCTTTATCGGCATAGACCGGGGGCAGGTCTTCGGCTATCCTGATATTGAGGCTCTGCCGCCTGGGTTTGAGTATGGGCAGCATGGTGTTTTTTAGCGATTCTATTACCTCGGGTAAAAATACCTCGGCCAGCTTGAGTTCCGTCCGCCCCGATTCTATCTTGGAAAGGTCTAAAACCTGGTCGATTAAGCCCAAAAGGTGGCGGCCGCTGCTGAGGACGTCCTCAAGGCACTGCCGCTGCTTCTTGTTTACCGGCCCCGGCACCTGGTCCAGTATGAGTTCGGAGAAGCCGATAATAACATTGAGCGGGGTGCGCAGCTCGTGAGACATATTGGCCAGAAATTCCGACTTGAGCTGGCTGGCCGCCTGCACCTCTCTGGTCTTCTCCAGAAGTTTCTGCTGTTGTTGACGCAGTTCCTGGTTCTGCTCGTCAAGCTGGCGGTTCTTCCCCCGCAGCGCCTCATAGAGTTCGGCGTTCTTGAGGGCCGGGCCCAGTCCTTCGCCGATGGTGTTGAGCAGGTGGATTTCCCCTGAGTTAAGGCTGTGCAGCTGGCGGCTGGCGATAATCAGGGTGCCGATGACCCGGCCGCTTGACCTGAGGGGGACAGCGGCGATAGATTTAAGCCCTTCCTCCTTCACCAGGCCGTCGGCCAGCTGGGGGTATTTGGCTGTATCCTCTATCACCACCGGCATACCGGATAGAATCAGCCGGCCGGTGACGCTGTTGCTGGCGGGCAGCTTTTTAAGCTTATCCAGGAATCTGGTTGATAGCTCGCCGCGGGCGGCGGCGCTTACCTCCCCCTTTTGCTCGTTGGCCAGCAGTATCGCCCCGCTTTCTATTGACATCAGGCGCATCACCTTTTCCAGAGCGTTGTTTAAGACCTGCTCCAGCGCCAGCATCTCGGTGCCGGTCTGGGCTATCTGGTGAAGGACGGTGAATTCCTTTACCTTGGTTTCCAGGGCGTGGAGCAGCTCTTTCTTTTCTTCCTTTATGCCCCTGGTACTGGTTGTGCTTTTAACCATATCATTACTCACCCGGAGGCTTTTACCGTTACCTGTGTCTGGTTCAGGGCGCGGTTTATTGTTTTCTTCAGTGTTTCAATATCCAGGGGCTTGGTGATGTAGGGAGCCCCGGTCTTCTCCAGGAAGCTGCGGGTAGCGCTCTGCATGACGTCGCCGGTGACGAACATTACCCTCCGTGCCAGCGCCGGGGCGATTTCTTCAATATGGTGGTATAGCTCGATGCCGCTCATCCCCGGCAGTTTAATGTCCAGCAGGACCAGGCTGTACCTTTCCGTCCTGAGCTTTTCCAGGGCGGTATCAGCGTTGTTTATCGTTTCCACGTTGTGTCCCCATTCGGTTAGCAGGCGGCCTAAGAAAGTGAGAATGGCCGCCTCATCATCCACCACCAGTATCTTGGCCTTGCGGGGCTTCTGGGGCTCTTTTTGGGTTACTTTGGCTTTGCCTGTCTGGACGGGCTCGGCCACTATGGGTAGTTCAATAACGAAGGTAGCTCCCTTGCCTGGCTGGCTCTGGGCGTATATCCTGCCCTTGTGCTGGGTGATGATACCGTGGCAGATGCTTAAGCCCAGGCCTGTCCCCTTGCCCACCTCTTTGGTGGTGAAGAAGGGGTTGAATATTTTGTCCAGGTTTTCCGGGCTTATCCCGGTGCCGTTATCGGTGAAGGAGACCCGGATATTGCCGTTTATCTTTTCCGTCTTCACCAGCAGCTTGCCCTTGTTGTGTGCCTTGGTCATGAAGTATTCGGCATTGAGGATGATGTTGAGGAATACCTGCTGGAGCTGGCCGGCATCGGCCATGGTGAAGGGCAGTTCTGAGTCTAGCTGGTTTTCCACATCAATGTTATTTACCTTCATCTCGTAGGCGCGCAGTTCCAGGACTCTGGTTATGATATCGTTGATATTCACGTATTCTCGCCCCGCTTTGCGCTGGTGGGCGAAGATAAGCAGGTTTTCCACGATTTTGGCTACCCGCTGGGCTTCACTGTGGATTACCTGCAGGTCCTGCTTCATATCGTCGGGAATATCCCTGCTGAGCATCAGGTGGGAGAAGCCGATGACGCCGGTCAGGGGGTTGTTTATCTCGTGGGCGACGCCGGCGGCCAGCTGCCCGATTGAGGCCAGTCTGCTGGCCAGGTTGAGTTCCTGCTCGAGTTGGTCTTCCCTCTCTTCCGCCTGCTTGCGCTCGGTGATATCCCTGACGGTGGTAATGTGGCCAATCACCTTGCCCGAGGCATTCTTGAGCGCGCTGGTGCTCAGCTCGGCGGGAAACTCGGAGCCGTCTGCTTTAAGCAGGTTGCATTCCACGCCGCTGAGTGTCCCTTCTTTTAGCGCTCGGCGCATGTTCTGGGTTATCTTTTCGTGGTCGCGGGGGGCGGAAAGCTCAAGGGCATTTTTGCCCAGGAGTTCATCATCGGTGGTGAAGCCGTGCATCTGGACGGCGCTTTGATTTACCTTGAGGATGGTGCCGTTAGTTGCCGCTACTACTATACCATCGGTGACCGACTCGAACATTCTCTCCAGCCTCTCCTGGCTGTGTTGCAGCTCTTCCTCGGTAGCCCGTAGCTCTTCGTTAATAGCTCTGAGTTCCTCGTTCTGGGCATCCAGTTCCTCGTTCTTTTCCTGGAGCTGTTTTTCCATGTTCTTGCGGTCGGTGATATTGCGGAAGATGCTCTGGGTGGCCACCACCTTGTCCCCGATATAGCGCGGCGCGGCGTTGCCCTCTGCCAGAATCTTTCGGCCGTCCTTGGTCAGTAAACTGATCTGTATGTTATGGACGGGCTCTCCCTTGGTAACCCTGGCAAACAGTTCCCGGCAGTGCGGCAGGGAGTCGGGGTGGATAACTTCGAATAAATTCAGGTTGGGGAGGTCAGCTTTGGCGTAGCCCAGCGCATCCAGCCAGGCCTGGTTGACGAAGTTGATGCTGCCGTCAAGGGCGACGCTAAGTATCATATCGTGGGCTCCCTCAATCACCGCCCGGTATCTTTCTTCGCTTTCCCTCAGGGCGTCTTCCGCCTTTTTGCGCTCGATAGCGAGGGCAGCAATTCGAGCCGACCACTCAAGCACCCTGAGGTTGTCAGCAGACGGCTCACCCGCCTTGTTGCTGTAGTTGGCTATGGTACCGAGCAGGTCTCCATTGGAGGCTATTATTGGCTGCGACCAGACGGCGAGCAGGCTGTTGTTTACCGCCCGCTTAATAACTTCCTCAGCTGGTTTAAAAAG
>Ga0315555_1000250_pt1 | contig 36343 bp, 47 predicted proteins | sample SalMarSW160380MG_FD_202113 | JGI IMG/M metagenome (GOLD analysis project Ga0315555, IMG submission 202113) | Salt marsh sediment microbial communities from the Plum Island Ecosystem LTER, Massachusetts, United States - Salt Marsh Sediment SW1603-80 ... | reverse complement strand
AGGTTATCGAAGAGAGAGTATAGAGCACTAGACAAGGATGCTTTTGAACACAGAAAAAAGAGATATTCAGAGGATTTTGACATTGCTGAGATAATGGAAAAAGCTGAGTATAAAATTGATAATGAAGGATCACTGAAGGAACTGCAAAAGCAGGTAGGGGAGATATTAGATAAAATAAAAGGGTCTGTGGTGTAGCTTGGTTAGCATCTAAGCTTTGGGAGCTTAAGACCCCGGTTCAAATCCGGGCAGACCCATTCTATGATATATGAAGACAAAGTCTATGGTAGTATGGATATCACCGAATCGGTTATAATAGACCTAATTAATACGAAATCTATGCAGAGGCTTAAAGGCATCAATCAATACGGGTCATGGGTAGTAACCAACCCAGAGTTTGATACAACAAGATTTGAGCACTCTGTCGGTGTTTGTATTCTTCTAAAAAAATTAGGTGCTTCCCTAGAGGAGCAGATAGCAGGTCTTTTACACGACGTTTCTCATACTGCCTTTTCCCATGTCTTGGATTATATGTACAACAGAAGCGAGAAACAGGATACTGCTGACAGGTCATACAAAAAATTTGTAATGAATTCAGAAATACCTGCTGTGCTGGAAAAGCACGGAATCAGTGTTAATAAAATAATAGATGGTGATTTCAGAATAATGAAAAAAGATATACCTGATATCTGTGCAGATAGTTTGGATTACTTTCTGAGGGATAGCTTAATATTCAATAGAATAGATAAAACTAAAATCAATTATATATTGAACAGCCTGGTTGTTCATGAAAATGAGCTTGTTTTCATAGATAAGGAAGCAGCAAGGTATCTTGCAGAAAATTTTATAGAGATGAACAAGGTCTTCTGGGCGAATCCGCTTCAATCAGCCCTGTTCAAACTATTGTCAGATGCGATAGCTATAGCAATTTCAAAAGGTATAGCTTCGGAAAATGATATATTTCTGACAGATGCCGAACTTTATAAGAAATTAAAAGGCAGCAATGACAAGGAAATAACAGATAAGCTTGATCTGATATATAACATCAAGGTCGAAGAAAACAAAGAAAAATATGACATGCATATAAAAACTAAGATAAGATATACTGACCCTAAGATTATCTTGGATGATAAAGTCATGAGATTGTCAGAAATAGATGATTCCTTTAGGCAGCGCATGAACAAATTCTTGCAGGAGATGTCAGATGGTTTCTTTATCCGAATAAAGAAGTGATTTAAGTCTTGTTCTGAAATATTATCAGGGTTCGTGGTGTAGCTTGGTTAGCATCTAAGCTTAGGGTAAGCCTTTTTCAGTAAAAGGCTTAAGCGAAAAGGAGGCTTCTGCCTTCCAACTAAAAAGCTTAAGACCCCGGTTCAAATCCGGGCGAACCCATTTTTGGAATTTATAAATAGCCAGAGACAAATGATATTATGTCAGAGGAACTTGGTATAAAAGCCAGTAAGAGCGATTTCGGCAAATGGTATCTTGAGGTTATAGACAAGTGCGGTATATTGGATAAAAGATACCCTGTAAAAGGCTTCCCAATCTACATGCCGTGGGGCATGTTCCTCATAAGGCAGATTGCCAATGCCTTAGAAAAAGAGCTGGAAAAGACAGGGCACAGGCCTGTAAACTTTCCTGTAATCATACCAGAGAGTAGCCTGAAAAAAGAGAAAGAGCATGTAAAGGGCTTTGAGAATGAGGTATTCTGGATAACGCATGCAGGAAAGAACGAGCTTGATGAGCGCTTGTTCCTAAGGCCTACTTCTGAAACTGCATTTTATCCTATGTATTCTTTGTGGATACGGTCGTACAGCGACCTGCCGCTAAAGCTCTACCAGACAGTACAGGTTTACAGATATGAAACAAAAATGACCAAGCCGCTGATGCGCGGTAGAGAGTTCTTCTGGATAGAGGCGCATACTGCCCAGAAGAGCAACGAAGCTGCAGTAAAACAGGTAAAAGAAGATATGCGCATCTTTGAGGCTGTCCTGTCGGAGCTTGGCATACCGTTCCTACTCTTCGAGAGGCCGTCCTGGGACAGGTTCCCAGGTGCAGAATCCAGCTATGCCTATGAAATAATAATACCTGATGGCAATACACTGCAAATCGGCACCACACACAATCTCGGGCAGAGATTCTCAAAGCCGTTTGACATAAGCTTCACAGATGAGAAAGGCAAGAAGAATTTAGTGTATCAAACCTGCTTTGGCCCTGGTATCTCGAGAATAGCAGCGGCTGTAATCTCGCTTCACGGAGACGATAAGGGCCTTGTACTTCCGCCTGACATAGCGCCATTGCAGATAGTCATTGTGCCTATACTGCTAAAAGGAAGAGAAAAGAACGTCATGAAAAAAGCAGTTGAGGTTAACAAGAGGCTAGACAAATTCCGAACGCTGCTTGATGAAAGAAACTACAGGCCTGGGTTCAAGTTTAATGAATGGGAAATGAAAGGCGTGCCGCTAAGAATAGAGATAGGGCCGAAGGATATAGAAAAGAACCAGGTTACCCTGGTAAGAAGAGATGGCAAGAATATCACTATAGATGAAAAAGAGCTGGAGAAAACGGTACGTAGCGAGCTTGATGAGATGACAAAGAGCCTCAGGTCAGCTGCCAGAAAGTATTCTGAATCGAATATAAAAGAGGCAGGCTCTTTTAACGAGCTGGAAAAAATGATGGAGAAAGGCGGTTTTGTCAAGGTCAATTTCTGTTCCGTTGATGAAAAAGGCGAGGCCTGCGCAGAGCGCATAGAAAAGAGCCTTGGTGCAGAGGTCCGCGGTGTGCTTTTTAATAAGAAAGAAAAGCCAGCTGGCAAATGCATAGTTTGTGGAAAGCCTGCTTCGCACGTAGTGTATATAGCAAAGGCCTACTGAAACAGGATTTTCCTGTAAATAAAATTTTATATTCTGCCATGGGTTAATATTTGCATGCCTAAGCGAAAAAAGAAAAAACCCAGTACAAGACTAGACAGACTTATGAAAACCGACTGCCCTTACATATCCCCTACTCTAGAGTGCATGCTTGATGGTTTTGGCAACCTGAACTGCCTTGATCCTAAGTTCCATGAGAACTGCGAAGTCAAGGAGAAGCTGCTGAAATCAAAAAGAATCTTCTCCAGCTGATTAGTATTTTAGAGTAAAGTAATTGTCAAGAGAATTGCCTGTTGCTATTATATTATCCTCCTTGTTTATAGTGATTCCGTAACCTTCGTCAACTCCTCCGCTGTCATAGACAGTGTACCATAACACGCTGCCCAAGGGGCTGTACTTTATAACCAGATAATTATCATTAGCCTCGCCGTTGATTACAATATTGTCCTGGCTGTCTGTGTCAACTGCAAAAGAAGCATCATCATACCCGCTGTCGTATAGTACCTGCCATAACTCACTGCCAGACGAGTTGTACTTTATAGTCAGATAATTAGAATCAGACTCTCCTGTAACTATTACATTGTCCTGGCTGTCTGTGGCTACAGAAAAAGCATAGTCATTTCCTATATCATAAGTCCTTCTCCAGAGCTCCTCGCCAATTGAATTGTACTTTATAGTCAGGTAGTCATCATTTCCAGCTGTATTTGTGCTTCCTGTAACTATTACATTGTCCTGGCTGTCTGTGGCTATGCCGTAAGACCTGTCAGCATTCCCGCTGTCATATGTCCTGTTCCAGAGGAACGTGCCGTCTGAATCGTACTTTATAGTAAGGAAGTTGTCATCTGACTGCCCTGTGACTATTATATTATCATCACTGTCAAGAGCAACATCAAATGCCCTTTCAAAATGCCCGGTGTCGTATGTCTCACTCCAGAGCATGCTTCCACTTGAATTGTACTTTATAATGAAATAGTCGTAATCGTAAGGGTTGTAATCACCTATGATTATTATATTGTCCTGGCTGTCTATGGCAACACCAAAAGCCCAGGCATTTCCCTGGCTGTCGTAGGTCTTGTTCCAGAGAAACGTACCATTGGTATCGTACTTTACAGTAAGGTAGTCATAGTCTTCGACTATATTGTAGCTTCCTGTAACTATTATATTGTCCTGGCTGTCTGTAGCAACGTCAGTAGCACGGTCACTGCCTCCGCTGTCATAGCTCCTGTACCATATCCAGTCAGGCAGCTCTGGCTCAGAGCTGCCTCCGCCACCTGCTAAAGCAACTATCATGGTGAAATTATCTGTAGTATTCGTTGCTGTAATATTTTCTGCTGCCTTAGCAGCCTGGGTAGCTTCTACCTTAGTGCACGTATTATTTATACAGCGTGCCTCGTATGATCCATCCATTAGAATCGTTGTTACACACTGGACACAGGCAGTGCCTTGCGTTTGTGGACACCGGGAAGACCATGTCATATTCACAGCTATGATTTCAGGGTCTCCTAGCCTGTATTCTTTGCAGCTTGGGCAGGCAGGGCACCCTTCAGAAAGCACAAGCCTACAGTCAGAATCTGCTTTACAAGCCGTGTCTGCTCTGGATAGCTGCAATTGTGAAATACAGCCACTGATAGCTATCAGGCATAAAAAGAGTGCAAGACAGTACCTCATACTAATTTTATAATTGTCTGTGATTAAAAAGATTCTTTTGCATTTAGGCCCTTGGCTGCCAAACCTGCTGATTAATCTTTAAATACTTCTCGGTCTTATTAAAATAAACCAAATTCTTACGTTAAAGGTGTTGAAAGTTGCAAGAAGAAAGACTGAAAACAGGTACCACAACTGTAGGGCTTGCTTGTAAGGATTGTGTTATCCTTGCAGCTGAGAGCAAGAGTACCCTGGGTTTCATGGTATCCAGCAAAAGAGCAGAAAAAATACATCAGATAGATGATAAGATAGCGCTGACAATAGCTGGCGGTGTTGGCGATGCCCAGGCAATAATCAGGCTGTTGAGAGCTGAGATAAATCTGTACAAACTGACCAGAAATGCTGAATTCACAGTTAAGGCAGTAACAACTCTACTGGCAAATGTTCTCCAATCCAGCAGGTTTTATCCGTACATGATGATGCCGATAATAGGTGGCATTGACAAGTATGGTGAGCACGTATTCAGCGTAGATCCTGTTGGAGGCATTGAAAAAGATAGGTATATTTCAACTGGTTCAGGCTCGCCCATGGCCTATGGTGTACTGGAAAATGATTTCAAGGACGGTTTGACAAAGGAAGAAGGGACCAGGCTGGCAGTGAGAGCAGTAAGAGCAGCCAGGGAAAGGGACGTTTTCTCTGGCGGTGAAGATATCACTGTTGTAACCATTGACAATAGCGGAGTAAATTTCGTGGATAAGGAGAAAATAAAAGAATTTGCAAAGTAAATCGGTTCTGATCCCGGCATGGATATGTTTTTTATAATAAACTGAGGTGTTTAGAGATGACGATTTTGGATGAGATAAAAACACAACTGCCAAAAGACGCAATGATAAGCGAGGTATGCTACGAGGCAAGCGAGATAATACTCTATACAAAGAACAAGGAGTTCTTCAAAAACTCAACCCAGCTCATAAAGAAGATTGTCAACAAGGTAAAGAAAAGGATTGAGGTAAGGTCAGACCCTTCCATTGTCGTGGAAGAAGAAAAAACAGAAGAGATAATTAAGAAAATCGTTCCAGCAGATGCAGGCATAAAGGACTTGTATTTCGAGCCTGAGTTTGCCAAGGTAGTTATCCATGCTGAGAAACCAGGCCTGGTAATCGGGAAGAGCGGAGAGACACTCAATACAATAAAGGAGAAGACCTTCTGGACACCTGACATCAAGAGAGCGCCTGTGATAGATTCAGAGATCATAAAATCCATAAGAAAGATGCTGCACAAGGAGACAAGCTACAGGAAAAAATTCCTGCATGAACTTGGGGAAAAGATATACTCTGAAAGCAAAGAGGTCGAGTGGATAAGGTTTACTGCACTTGGCGGTTTCAGAGAAGTCGGCAGATCATGCATTTTGTTACAAACGCCGCAGAGCAAGGTATTGCTGGACTGCGGGATATCTGTAGGCTCTGCAACCAAACCATTTCCTTATCTGGAGGCTCCGGAGTTCCATATACAGGAGCTTGATGCTGTTATACTCTCGCACGCTCATCTAGATCATTGCGGATTAATACCATATTTATACGAATACGGCTACAAAGGTCCGCTTTACTGCACAAAACCAACAAGGGACCTGATGGCACTTCTCCAGTTAGACTACATACAAGTCTGCCAGAGGGAAAACAAAAAGCCTCCTTACACCTCAAAAGGCATAGAAGAAGCAATAAAACACTGCATTGGCCTGGAGTACGGTGAGGTGTCTGACATAAGCCCGGATATGAGGCTGACCCTTCAGAACGCAGGGCATCTCATGGGGTCTTCTTCAATACACATCCACATAGGTGACGGGCTTTACAACGTACTGTATACAGGGGACATGAAATTCGAGAAGACAAAGCTGTTTGAAAAGGCGTCCACGGATTTCGCAAGGATAGAAGCAGTAATAATAGAATCAACATACGGCAGCAACGAAGATTCGCTGCCAAGCCATGAAGACGGTGAAAAGCAGCTGATGGAAGCAGTCAAGAAAACAGTGGAAAGGGGTGGTAAAGTATTGATACCTTGCTTTGCTGTTGGCAGGAGCCAGGATGTTATAGCTATCCTGGCTGACAGCGATATAGACGTGCCTATCTACCTGGACGGCATGCTATGGGATGCTACAGCAATACATACCGCATATCCGGAATTCATGTCAAAGAACATCCAGAACCAGATACTGCACAAAGGCAAGAATCCGTTCCTGGATCCAAGACTGAAGGGCATAGGTTCCCAGAAAGAGCGAGAGGAAGTTCTGCAAAGCACAAAGCCTGCTGTAGTACTTGCAACATCAGGCATGCTTGTAGGCGGTCCTGTAATGGAATACCTGCAGAACTTTTCAGGCAATGAAAAGAACATGCTGCTCTTTGTCGGCTACCAGGCAGAAGGGACAATGGGTCGAAGGATTCAAAAGGGATGGAAGCAGGTCCAGCTGGATAATGGCAAGAGCGTAGAGCTAAAGCTGGGTATATCAACTGTTGACGGGCTGTCAGGCCATTCCGATCAAAAACAACTGCTAGATTTCCTTCAGCACCTGAAGAACAAGCCAAGAAAGGTGATAATTAATCACGGTGAGAATTCAAAGTGCGTTGAGCTTGCAAGGACCATACACAAGCTCATCAAGAGCGAGACAACAACGCCAAAGAATTTAGAAACAGTCAGGCTGAGATAATTAATCCCTGACAGGAACTAGAAAATGCCCGATTATGAATTTGCCTGGTCTTCTATCTATTTCATCTCCCACATCCCCAAAGTCTTTGCTTGTATAAACAATTTCTTTGGTTCCTGGGTCCTCAAGCCCGTATCGTAGCTCATAGCCCTTTGGAACGATTCTAGCATAGCCTGACATGTTATTACTTGCAACCAGAAGATATTTTAAACATTCGTATTCCAAGTCCATGGATTCAGTCTACCATGTTTCTTGGTCATTCATGTCAAGATAAACAATCTTTCCTTCATAGCGGGTTTTTTCTTCAGGAGGGGCTAATCCGATTTGTAATAGATAATCATGAAAAGTGACATGCTCTTCATATGTACCTAGGAATACCATATGTATCCTTTCTACAGGAGCACCTGTCTCTTCGCTAGGAGACATGCTCTTAAAACCAAAATCAATATATAACAGTTCGCCTGGACCAGCATAAGCCTCTATTTTCTTCTTGAGTCGCATAGGTGCTTCTGTGGTGTAGCATCTTCCTACTCTTTCTTCCATTTGTATCATCCGTTTCTATCATCATCGAAATCCTTTTAAAGATTAATTTCTATTGACTGCAATCGTATTCCAAAAGATTCTAACTATTTAAATGTTACATTCAAATGTATAGTGATTCTTATGGTTGTTGGTTATGGCAAGAAAATAAGGGAGAAAGTAGATGACATAAACAGGAAAAGGAAGAGTACCTACAGGTGCCCGTCTTGTTCAAGGCTAAGCGTCAAATACATTTCAGCAGGTGTCTGGTCTTGCAGAAAATGCGGAAAGAGGTTTGCCTCTGATGCATTCGAGTTTGCAAGATAAATTTAAAAAGTTGGCTAAAAATAGGCATGATATTATGAATTACAAATGTCTGAAATGCAAGAAGGAGTTCGCTATAGAAGACAGGGTAAGGTGCCCTTACTGTGGCTTTAGGATACTAACAAAGATAAGACCGCCTTTCAAGAAAAGGGTGTTAGCAAGGTAGTTGTTATGGAAATAGAAAAGCTGTTAAATGAATTGCAGTTGCAGAACCAGCAGCTACAGACAGTCCTTATACAGAAGCAATCCCTGATGATACAGAACAATGAGACGCAAAGGGCGTTGGAAGAGTTGGAAAAAGGCAGTGAGGAGATATACAAAACAGTAGGCCCTATACTTGTAAAAGCAGGAAAAGAGGAGGTAAAAAAGGACCTTGAAGAGGCAAAAGAGGAAACAGAGCTTAAGCTAAACAGCCTAGAGAAGCAGGAGACACTTCTCAAGAAAAGGATAAAGGAGATTCAGGAGAAGTTCCAGGAGTTCACCAAAACCAAAGCAGGTGGTTAAGATTTTATTAATAGAGGGGACAAATATGGATATCGAAAGCATGAACAAGTTGCTGGATGAGATAAGCGAAGACAGGACAGTACCCAGAAACATAAGATCATTGGTACAGGAAGCAAAAACCGACCTTAATGATGCCCAAAAAGACATGGAGGTCAGGATAAATTCTGCTGTTTCTATACTCGATAACGTCAGCAATGATCCCAACATACCCATTTATACGAGAACACAGATATGGAACATTGTCTCTATGCTGGAGACCATGAACAAGGAGTGTTAGTATTAAAGCCTTTTTCTTACGGTTAAGGATTTAAGTATTTCTAGTAGAGTATAATCGATAAGATGCCGCTAAAAGATCTTTTGGGGAGGTTTGGCTCGCCTCATGAATATCTGGAGCTTGAAATAGAAGGCAGTACGAATGTACCGGAGAAGCTCTCGATACAGGTCGAACGGATGAATAATTACGAGGATTCTGACAGGATTCAGAAAAAGGTCAGGGACGGGCTTATTCTTCTTGTCAAGATAAAGGGTCTCCGCGAAAAGGATATGAACGACCTGAAAAGGGCAATAGCAAGGATAAGGAAGACCTGCCTTGCTATAAACGGGGACATAGCAGGTATCGGAGACGACTGGATAATCGTGACCCCGCCAAAGGCACGCGTTCATAGAGAAGTGGAGAAATAATCACAATTCTTCAAAGTATTTCTTTCTGAGAAATGCAGATAGCTCTTTGTTTCTTCTGACGAATCTCCAGAACATCTCATGCTCAAGCATCCTTGCTTTGCTGAATTCCTTTGCAATATTCTTGGGGATGCCATCGCTCTCCAGCTGTTTTGCAGTACTTATGAAGTTCTTTAACAACTCCTTTGCTGTTTTGTTTCTTCGCTCAACCTCAGCAACCCAGTTTTTCCCTTCTATGTAGAACTGCTCTTTGTATTTTGTTAGAAACTCTTTGCTGTGCTTCTGCGAGAAAATAGGCGGGCCTTTCATCTTCTTTACATCGGGAAGCGACCAGGTCTCCATTTCGAATATCAGTAAAACGTCTTTGCCGACGAACTCATAGCTTCTCATTACGATGAACTCATTGTACCTGAGCAGGCTATGTAACCGCCTGAGCGCTCTTCTTACCTGCAGGTAAAGGATGTCATCTACAATATCCGGTTTCCTGAACTTTATTGCAATGAACTGCGTCCTCCTTTTATGCAGGCTGTTTATTTCGCTTTCGCTGAGCTGCTTTTGAGGGCCTGGGAAGAAATATTTTCTTGACGGGCTTTCAAGAAAACTTTTTGAGGCTCTTACGAATCTAAAAAAATTCTCATTGCTCAGGTTGGCAGCTGCATTCCTCTTCGCGTCTATCGGGTCTATAACTATCAATGAATGATCTGGGAATTTTCTCGTCTTCCCAAGGAGCTCCGTACGTACTAAATGTGATGCAGACCATCTGCTTGCTTTTTCCAGGACATCCTCAAATGTCCCATATTTTATAACAAGCAGCTCGCATATGTAGCCAGAGAAACCAAGATTCTTTGCATCAGAGCCGTAAACAGAAATGCCTTTGCAGAACTGTTTTAGCAGGCGGACATCGTCCCGTAGGCCCGGATTAAGCTTCTCCAGTATATACTCCAGGTGCAGCGGCGACCTGTCAACAGCTGATTTTATCTGTTCACCTTTTTTTATTCTGTAGCACGGAACTATGTCAACGTGGAATCCCTTAATACAGGCATGGACATATGGATGCTCTGCATATTTTATTACATGCCTGCCTTTCAGCGCAGCTGTTATCCTCTTGCCGTACAAGAGCCCCTTTTTCTCCAGCTCCTCCCTTGAAACTGTTTTTGGGAAGAGCATGAACATGTCTATGTCATGATCCCCCTTAAGCCAGGTGAACTTTCCTATAGATCCACAGAGGATGGAATCAAGCCCGCTTATGGTCTTAGATACACGGAGCATCTCCCTTACAAACTCTTCCACTTTCTTTTTCTCTGCCTTTGAAGGCCGTATCTGCCGTAGAACTATCGGCCTAAGCTTCTCCATACATTCTAATTATCTGAGAGCCTTATAAAAATATGCCAAAGGACTCGTATACTATTTTCTTTTGGTGAAGTAAAGCTAAAAATATTATTACAACATCTTAAATCAATTTGCTTGTAATTATTTCTATGCTGTTCGTTAACCATCCCTGGATAGTTCCAGGCACTATAGAGAAGAGAAAGTACCAGGACGGTATTGTAAAATCCGCCCTGACTGCTAACACGCTTTGTGTTATACCTACTGGTTTGGGCAAAACCAATATAGCAGCCCTGGCTGCTGCCAGCAGGCTGGAAAAATATCCTGATAAGAAGATATTGTTCTTAGCGCCGACAAGACCGCTGGTTAATCAGCATAAGAAGTCCTTTGAAAGATTCCTGAAAACAGGACTGGAGCTTGTGATAGTAACAGGCCATAACAAGCCCGAGGAAAGAGGAGTTTTGTACAAGTCTGATATCATATTCTCAACACCACAGACCATAAGGAACGACCTGAAAAGAGGCACGATAAAGCTTACTGATTACTCGCTTCTGATAGTGGACGAGGCACACAGGGCAATAGGAAATTATGCCTATCCCTACGTTGCAAAGATGTACATGCTTCAGGCAGAGAATCCACTGATTCTTGCACTGACAGCATCGCCTGGCTCGTTCAGGCAGAAAATAAACGAGGTGAAGCAGAAGCTTTTCATAAGTAATGTGGAGATAAGAACCAGGGAAGACTCGGATGTAAAACCTTATGTACAGGAACTAAAGCAGAGCTGGGTAGAGGTAGAGCTTACGCAGGAAATGAAAGAGATAAAGAGCCTGTTAGAGGAACTGAAGACAGAGCGGATAAATAAGTTACTGCAATGGAGGATAATTAACTCTCCGATGATATCAAAATCCATGATAATAAGAAAGCAGCAGGAACTGGCAAAGCGGAAAACAGGAATGGGCTTTGCAGCCATGTCAATGCTGGCTGCTGTCCTCAAGCTTGACCACGCGCTTACACTGTTGGAGACGCAGTGTCTTTATTCGCTAAACAACTATTTTGAAGCCCTGGGACAGCAGGAGAGCAGGGCTGTTGCAAGGATTCTTGCAGAGGATAGGTTTGCCTCAGCTCTAAGGCAGACAGAAAAGCTGATAAAACAGGGGAATGAGCACCCAAAGATAGCGGCATTGAAAGAAATAGTTGCTGCTGAGCTTGAGAAGAACAAGTACTCTAATATAATAATATTTGTGCAGTTCAGGGATACCATATCAAGGATAATGGAGGCCCTGAAAGAGATACCGCTGGCAGCACCAGTCGAGTTTATCGGCCAGTCAAAGAAACGCGGCAAAGGCCTTAGCCAGAAGGAGCAGATAGAGATACTTAACGAATTCAAGCTCGGTTTCTATAACATTCTTCTGGCAACACAGATAGGCGAGGAGGGATTAGACATAGAAGAGACATCAGCTGTCATATTCTATGAGCCAATACCATCTGCAATACGCAAGATACAAAGAACAGGGAGGACAGCAAGGACCCAGCCAGGAAAGGTCATTACGCTATTGACAAAGAACACACGCGATGAAGCATACAACTGGTCAGGCTACCATAAAGAAAGGAAGATGAAGAAGATGCTTCAGGGCATGCAGAAGCAGCAGAGTTTAGAGAGTTCACCTAGCAACTAAAAGAGAGTAGTGATCTGGCAGCTTTTTGTTATTCAATACCATCCTGGCAATCCTGACAAACCGCTTTGCAATATGCTCGACTATGTCGTCAGGCACGCCATCTGGTTTCTGTGATTTCACAGTCATATCGCACTGGTCATTCACGTAATCTATTGCAATAAATATCCTTTTGCCTTTCTTGTTAATGCGCAGTGCTATCTCAGTGGAAAACCATTCCATGTTGCTTATATTCGCTATCCTTATGGTTGTGTTTATCAGGGGCATTAATTCAAAATCCGTCAGCTCCTTCATGTTGACATGCTCGTAAACGCGGGTCTTTGGGTCCCACCAGCACGGTATCACTTCCCCGAACAGGTAGAATACCCTGAACCAGGCTTTCTTCTTTCCCAGCCTAGCAGGCTCAATCTTTTTTTGGAGAAGGAAGTTGTCGCCCTTGTCAAATTTCCTGGCTTTTGCAAGCTCATTTATGTCCCATCTGGCATCCTTAATAACGCCTTGCTGTGCATATCCCAATGCTGGTTTTATGATGAAGCTCTTGCCGAGTTTCTGCTTTTCGTTCTGGCTGAGCTCGAATTTGTCAGGCTCCCAGTTCCTTATTACAACAGTATAGGGAACAGGTATGCCGGCTTCTCTTAGTTTGTAATGCATAACCGACTTGTCTATAGAAATCTTGGCGTCATCCGGGTCATCAACAACCTTTCCTCCTGTATCCTTTACCTTGTAGCAAAGCTTGGCATAGGGGTCCTTTGGGTCTGAATAGGTTGCCTCTGTATCAAGCAAGAACCCTATCTTGAGGTTTCCGTTCTGTATGTCTTTAACAATGTTTCTTATATTCCCGTCATGGCACCATATGAAATCGAGCTTTTTTGCCTTACACTGCCTCTGCAGGAATTCTATGAACGGCTCAGGCTTCTTATCCCTCCATGCAAGCCCAAAATCATATTTCTCCATCTCTTATCAAATATCTATTTAGCAGGATAAAATAAAAAGTTTTTAAAATATTTCAAGAAATTATTATCATGCCTAATTATCAGAATGGTGTTGTTATCTTTGCTGACAGCCGGGAGATGAACAGCAAAGTAGTTTCGATACTAAAGAAGAAATGCGAGCTGAGGATAAAACAACTTGACACAGACTACCTTCTCAGCAGTGATGTTGCCTGCGAAAGGAAGACAGGCAAGGACTTTCTTCAGAGCATTGTCGACGGTAGATTATTCAGGCAGTTAAAAGGCATGAAGTCGTACAAATGCCCCATCCTGATAATAGAAGGTGATATTGAATTCAACAGAATTCATCCCAATGCAGTCCGCGGTGCGCTAGCAAGCATAGCAACAGAATTCTTAGTGCCGATAGTATGGACCAAGAACCAGCTGGAAACAGCTGAAATGCTTTATACCATAGCAAAAAGAGAGCAAGCAGAAAAGAAGAAGAGCATAGCAATCAGGGCAAAAAAGAAGGCAAAGAGTATGAACCAGTTGCAGGAATTCCTTGTTGCAGGCCTGCCAAAGATAAGTACAGCAACTGCAAAAAAACTGCTACGGCATTTTGAAACGCCTGAAAAGCTCTTTACTGCCTCTGAAAGCGAGCTCAGGGCTGTTAACGGCATCGGCAAGGAGCTTGCAAAGCAGATACGTGCGGCACTTACAAAGGAGTACGAGAAATCTATTCTTGAGGAATAAGAAGCATTTATATAAGGCGTTACAAAATATTCTAAGGTGTTATAGTGGACCTCAGCCTTCTGTCTACAGCAATATACGGCTTCTCGCTTTCAGATATGGTGAGCCTCTGGAGGCCGTTAATCATATTCGTACTAGGCATTACGTTATACTCCATATTCATATTCAAGTTTTACAGGTTCCTGGCAAGGAGGAAGATATTCGAATTAAAGATACATGAGTATGACATACACATAGGGTTGAAGAAGTTCCTTCATGTCGTGGAGTGCATGGTCTTATTCCCTTTTGTGATTTTCTTCTGGTTCCTCGTGATGTCCCTTCTCCTGACCATAATATCCACTAGCCAGAGCATAGAAACCATACTTTTCATATCCGTTGCATTCGTCTCAGTAGTCAGAATCGTTGCATACTACAGTGAGGATCTGGCAAAGGACCTGGGAAAGCTGATTCCTTTTGCGCTGCTTGCCCTGTTCCTTATAGACGGCGCATATATGTCAGCGGACAGTTCATTGCTTATGATTCAGCAGCTTCCTGCTGTGTGGAGGATCCTTGTCTACTACCTCTTCTTTGTGATAGCCCTGGAAACGTTCCTGAGACTGCTTACGATGAGAAGCTGTAAACACAAGGAAAAGGACCATGATGAATTCTGGAAAATGGTAAACGCCTAAGTTTTTAAAATTATGGAACAATGAAGATTATGGAATCAAAGAAAATAAGAGACTTTATACTGACACTGGTTGTATTGATAGTCGGTATAAAATTATTGGTGGTTATAGGACTCTCTTACATATCCGATGTGGGTTTTTCCGGGTTAACCGGCTCCATGGAGACTATGAGCAATCTGTTTATAATCGGCCTGGCATTTCTGATAATAATCCTGGTTCCGTTCTATCTGTCAAAAAGGTCTGACGAAAAAAAGAAAAAGAGTTGAGAAAATGTTCTACACATCCAACACATTTGTTAGCTATAATTATCCACTGGGGGAGGCTGATGTCGTTTTCCTAGGCATACCGTTTGCTTCTACCAGCATAAGCAAGAATTCTATATACGGCCCTTTAATGGTTAGAGAAGCATTAAAGCTGACAGAAGATTTCATAGACGATGTAAATCTGTTCGAGAAGCTGAAGGTCTGCGATCTTGGAGACCTGGAAGTAGTGCCTGGTTCTTATGAACTGACAGCAAAAAGGATAAAGGAAACCCTTCAGGATATCATGAATGAAAATAAGAGGGCATTTCCCATATTCGTGGGTGGCGAGCATTCAATAACCCTACCGATAGTAGAAACGTTAAGACCAAGGACGATAATACAGCTGGATGCGCACGCAGACCTGAGAAAGGACTATCTTGAAAACAGGTATTCACATCAGGCATGGGCTTATCATGCATCAGGTTTATCAAAAATAATCCAGGTGGGCGTGCAAAGCTGGAACAAGGAAGAAGCGGAAATAATTAAGGAAAGGAATATCGAATGTTTCAGTATTGACGATTTTCTGAAAAGGGAAATAAAACTGGAAAAGCCTGTTCATCTTACCATAGACATGGATGTTTTTGATCCATCGTACGTAGAGACAGGCCTTCCTGAAGGCTCGGCAAAGCCAGAAGAGATAATGGCCGTGCTAGAAAAAATTAACTGCTTATCCCTGGATATAGTAGAGATAGCAGATGATCGCCTGCCTAGCAAGACAGGATTCCTAGCTGCTAGGATTATAAAAAATGTCCTAAAGAGGGTTTGATTATGTTGTATCTTATTGGTCTGGGGCTGCATGACGAAGGCGATATTGCTCTGAAAGCAATAGAGGCATTGAAGAGCTGCAGCTCTGTGTTTTATGAAGAGTACACAAGCAAATGGCACGGTGACTTGAAGAAGATAGAAGGTATGATAAAGAAAAAGATTCAGGTATTAAACAGGGAACAGGTTGAAAGTGATTTTTTAATAAACCAGGCCAAGGAAAACGTTGCACTGCTTGTGCCTGGAGACCCCTTGACAGCTACAACACACATAGAGCTGATGATAGAGGCAAGGAAGCGTGGCATAGAATTCCAGGTTATCCATGCTTCTTCTATATACACGGCAGTAGCTGAAAGCGGACTTATGCTTTACAAGTTCGGCAGAACAACCACGCTTGTTTCTGCTGGTTATGAACTGCAGAGCCCGTACGATGTTATCAGGGAGAACAAGCAAGCAGGCCTGCACACGCTAGTTCTCATGGACACTGAAAAAATGACAGTGAAAGACGGGATAAAAATGCTTCTGAAGAACAGCGCAGTACTCAGCAGCGAGAAAATAGTTGCCTGTGCTGAACTAGGCAACAGCATAATCCAGTACCAGAGCGCGGAAAAGCTGGCAGGCGAGGATTTTTCTGTGCCTGCTGTCATTATCGTGCCAGGCAAACTAAACTTCAAGGAACAGGAGGCACTGGAGATATGGAAGAACTGAGAAAAGAAACAGAGAAATGGCTAGAAAGAATAAAGAACGAAAGAAAAAAGATTAGCTCTGGAAAAGAAGATTTTCTAAAGAACATTGATGCCTACATAGCTGACAGTGAACACTTTCTTGCTAACGGCGATCTAATCCGCGCATTCGAGGCAGTTATCTGGGCTTATGCCTGGCTGGAAATAGGAAAAGAGCTTGGAATGATTAGTTAGGTTTTTATATACCCTCTTGCCCTGTGTTCATCTCTCTGCTTCAGAATCAAGTCAGCTTTTTGGCTTGCTAATGACATATAATAAGTACTTCCAAATACCTCAGGGCCTGTTGCCTTATATTTCTTGCCTCGGTGAATGTATGTTTTTGTTTTTAAGTATCTTTCATACTCTTCTTGGTCATAGTCAACTATTTCCATTATTCTTTTTCCTACTGCCACAGTTTTTGGTCTGTCGTTACTCTGCTCTTCATGTGTCTTATGATGTCGTTTATGGTCTAGATGAGTAGAATTCATATTAAACCACCCCTTAGAATGGTAAGAAGTTCCGGATGAAGAAGTACCAGAACAGCGCCATCAGGGTAAAACCTACTGCTCCTGCTACTATTCTTATAAGCTTATGGTCCATTGCCCCCCATTCCTCGTTAACCAGCCAGAGGAATGTTTTCATGACACCCTTGATGGCCTGAATCTTTGGCATATCTATCACTTAGCAGGACAATTATATAAGAGCAGTAGCCTAAGATTTAATAGCCTCTTAGTTCTTTGAGAACAGCAATCTGGTAGCCGTTCTTCATTACAGGTATTTTGACATGCTTCTTGTTCTTTGCTGCTATCTTCACTTCTTCAGAAAATATATCGCCTCTTTCAAGCTCCCTTATCTTTTTTTCTATGAGCTCATCCAGAATATCCAGTACGCTCTCTGCACTCACCTTCTTTATAATAGACTTGTTCTGCTTCTCGACAAACTTCTTGACGTCTATAATGGTTTTGATATTCATATTATCATTTCAGTTACCAAGCTTAAATTCATAACTTCTTTATCTTCCCAGGCCTTGGCTCAAAACAGAGTCCTTCTGTCAGCAGGTCATTTACTATAGAGTCTATTACATCCTCAGCCAGGCTGCTTTTTTCTATGAGCTCTGAGTAATCGCAGCCCTCGCCCCTATCTAATTCTACTATCAGCTTTAGAGTCTCCTCTTTGTCCTTGTCCCGTCTCTCTTCAATGTCGCCTTCAACAGGTATCTCAAGCGACTGTATAACTGCCTCTACATCATCAGGCATTATAGCGAATTTCTCAGAAACAAGCTTCTTGAGTTCTGAAAGGTCGCCAGCCTGTTTCTGGTATTCCAGGATTATCTCTCTCTTCTCCTTCCAAGATGACTGGCTCTCTCTTATTTCTAATTCTCTAAGCAGCTCGATATTCGGCTCCGCAGCAATGATGACCTCCGGCACCAGATATACCTCTTCCTGATACTCCCTTATCTTTCCAACAATATCGACAATGTCGCCTACCTCGAAGTTATCGAAGATAGACGAAGAATTAAACGACTTTGCCCTTATGGTGTCAGTCCCGTCATCTATAGTCAGAGAGGCAAAACTTCTGTTTTCTGAAAGGAATTTATCAACAATAGTGCCCAGTACGCGCACGCGTGCCAGCCTAAGGCCGTCTTTAGTGAGAATATAGTTGGGGTTAAGCCCCTGCTGTACAACAAACATGCCTGATGTCACAGGCTTTATCCTTGTCTTTATCGCTGTTAATCTTTTGCCTTCCATACTATCTGCCTACACCTTCCGCAAAAAGCCTGGCCGCGGCTCGAATATACTGCCTTCTCTCTTTAATCTTTCTAGAATATCATCTGCGTTTTCTATTCCCTGGCTCTCTGCCTCTGCTTTCACGTCCTCTATTGCAACCTCCCTTGCCTCCTTCTGCATGGACTCGATAATCTCTAGGATGATTCCTATCTTCCTTCTCCTGCTTGCAGTAACACCGCTCTCTATCCTGTCTATATCTATTCTTTTTGTTTCGTAGTCATAACCCAGCTGCGAAAGTGAGTACATCATAAGGTTTATTGCCCTTTGCGCATCCTCTATGGTGATTTTTCTATCAAGTCTTATCTTTGCAGATGCCTCTGCCAGCCTCAGCAATGCCTCGTACTGCCTTAGTGTTATCGCCACTGTTGGTATCTCCTCGCCAACATAGCGGGACCTCATATCAACATAAAAATCCTTTAATGCTGTAGCTGCCTCTCTTGTCAGTTCTATATCATTTATCTGCTTTGCATAAGCCACATATTTCTTCAGAATGTGTAATGGAATTGCCGGCTCAGTGCTCTCCGGCGTTATCCTGCTGCTTGTGACAAAATCAGCAAGCTTCTCGTCAGTTGCCTTGTCAGGCCTGTCCCTGATTGCAAATTTAAGGTCAAACCTGCTCATTAGTGTTTCCGGTATTTGAATCTGTTCTGAAATCGGCATAAAGGGATCGAATCTTCCAAGCTTAGGGTTCGCGCCTGCAAGAACAGCTGTCTGGGCAGGCAGTGTGGCAACAATCGAGGCCTTGGCAATGCTCACCGTTTCCACGCTTGTGGCCTCGTGCATTGCTATCTGGTCGTCCTTGCTTATCTTGTCGAATTCGTCTATTGCTATAAGCCCCTTGTTGCAGAGTATGAGTGCTCCTGCTTCCAGAACCCACGAGCCAATAAGCTCGTCCTTCCTTACAGTTGCTGTCAGGCCTGCACCAGAAACACCAGAACCAGAAACGTATCTGCCGCGTGGAACAATGCTGGATACCAGCTTCAGTATCATGGTCTTGCCAACACCAGGGTCTCCTGTAAGCAGGATATGGATATTTCCTCTTATCCTTGAGCCGTCAGGCATGTAGTGAGGAATGCCGCCGAAAAGCTGCATAACAAGAGCCTCCTTGATTTCATCAAACCCGTATATGCCAGAAGCAACAGAGGCCTTTAGTTTGTCGTATATCAGGGGGTCAGAAGCAAGCTCCTTTATTTTCTTTTCATCCTCTTCTGTTATGTCCAGCTCCTCGAATTCTATTTCAGCAGGCTCAACATGGTTTGCCTCAATGTAGGTATCAAGCTTTGTACTTATTCGTCCCTTTATCCTCTTTGGCAGCTCTTTCAGCACGCCTACTATCCTCAGCCTGTTGCCAGGGTCTGTTTTCTTCTGCATCCTTGGTGTTGTCAGGTCCTCTTTCAGGTATATTGCTATCTCTCCTGGCTGCTCGCCTGAGGTTATCTCAAACGGCTCCATGCCGTTAAGCCATCTGGCATCAAACATTTTCTTTTCGATAAGTGTAAAATCCCCTCTTCTTCCGCACTCACAGACAAAAGGAGCCTGCAAAAGGTTTGTAAGCTGCGGAACAGTAATCCGTGTGGAGCAGTCAGGGCATTCAAAAACTGCTTCATATACCTGAGGCTTCACCTCGCTGGCGGATTTTATTATTGCGTCAATGCACCATAACCTGCCTATGTGCTTTGCCCTCAGGTTCCTTATCCTTATGTTCCTGCTCTCAGGCAGGTTCTTTATCCGAACCCTTATCTTCTCGCCAAGAACTATGTTGCTTGAGGCAGTTTGTAATGCAGTTATAACAGACTCAGGATCCTCAAGTAGCTGGTCAGCTATGATAGGGTCGAATATATCAAGCCTTGAAAAATCAATAACCAGTACCTTGTCCTCCTTTGCTGCCTTGAGTAATTCGTTATAATACTTCTCCCTGAGAAACTCATCCATCCTGTCTGCTAGTTCCATGGCCACACCCAAAAATACAGAATAATTAGATACAAGAAAACCTTTTTAGTATAACGGCTATATTTCCATTGGAGCTTCATTTAAAAGGTTTGCCCAAGCTACACGCCTAATGAGCGGAGCTTGGCTTCCAGCTTCTTCACAGCTGTTTTTACTGAATCCAGGCTCTTGGCACCTGCGCAGACAACCCTGCCAGAAGAAAAGAGAAGGAATGCAACCTTCGGCTCAAGTATTCTATAAACCAAGCCTGGGAACTGCTCAGGCTCGTACTCGCTGTTTTCCAGCTGGAATGCCAATTGATCCAGGTTAAGGTCCTTCCCGAGGTTCACAGCAACTACTATGTTCTCTATCTTGACCTTGATGTTGTTTTCGTTTATCCTTATCCCTACCTTTTTTATGTTCCTTACTGTTTTTTTCAGGGCAATTTTAGCATCCGAGGTGCTCCTTGCACCGACGCATATAATCTTTCCTGACCTGAATATCAGTGTAGCGACTCTTGGCTCATCCAAGCGATAGACAAGGCCTGGGAACTGCTCCGGCTCATATTCACTGGCCTCCAGAATGCCGAGCAGCTTGTCAAGGGATATGATTTTTTTGATGTCAGTAGAGGCTACAACGTTTTCTATTTTTATTTTCTCAGCCATGTACTCACCAGAATCGAATATTTAAATATAACGCAAAACATTTAAATAAGTGTTTATCAGTCGGTGGTTTTGTTGTTCAGGAAAAACCTAAAGATAGAAACCATGAAGAATGAATTTGTTGACATAACAGAGGATATCAAGAAGATAGTCAAGGAGAGCAAGGCAGATGAAGCTCTGTGCCATGTATTTCTGCCAGCAACAACAGCAGGCCTGATCATGAACGAGAATGAAAAACTGCTGATAGAGGATTTCAGGCGATTTTTTAGCAAGCTTCTGCCAGGCGACAAGCTCTATAACCATTCCAGCAATGCCTTTTCCCATCTAAGGGCAAGCCTTGCGTCAACAGAGAAAACAATACCTGTGTCAGGCAGCAGGCTTCTGCTTGGGACATGGCAGAGCATCATGCTCTGGGAGTTCGATATAGAAAATAGAACCAGAGAGGTCGTGGTTACAATAATCAGTGAAAAAAAGCCTAAAAAGGAGAGTCAGTATGAAGGAGAGTATCAAGGTCTGCCCGAAATGTAATTCTCTGGACATTAGAATGGACCCGTTCTTCTGGGGAGGCAGAATATACCAGTGCAGGAAATGCGGTTTTCGCTCCCCACTGTTCCCGGAAACGCCTGTAAAGGAGCTAGAGAAAAAAGCCAGAAAGGAATCCAAGAGGAAATAATTTATCTGTTTTTCTTAAGGTCATACATGATATCTAAAGCATCGTCTGGGTAGGCATCTATAAACTCAGCTGCAACACGTTCCATGACAGGCCTTTGATTAAAAAATCCTAATCCCAGCCCGTAGTGCTTAATTGCTTCTCCTTCACGCTCAAAAACCTTTGGATATTTCCAGGGGTCTCTCCTAAATTCTTTATACAGTTTCTTGATTTTACCAAAGTCAAGCGTCAATCAAATCACCTAGAAATTCATGCTGCAAAGGTTTATAAAACTAACCCTTTATCTTCTCAGCTATCTTGCCTGTAACAGATATTTCTGATACAGGAGAGTCTATGGTATCTGTTGCCAAAAATCTGGTAACCATTGGCGAGATCTTTTCATAAGCGCCTTTTGCAAGAACAGGGTGGACAGCAGCAGCTATTATCTTCTCTGCTCCGGACTGCCTGCTTATCTCTATCGCCTTTATCATGGTTCCGCCAGAGCTTATGATATCATCCACTATGACGACGTCTCTGTTCTTCGCATTCATCTCACCATGCATTGTGATATTGCCTGTATCCAAATCCCTTTTCTTTTCAAAGGCAAATTCATCTGCATTAAGAATGCCAGCTACTGTGCCTGTTGCCCTGCTGACACCCATGTCAGCTCCTGTTACTATAGGATTTTTTAGTTCAATTTCTTTCAAATACTCGCCTATGGCAATGAAGCCGTCTATATTGTAAGCCGGCATTGCTGTCATAGAGAGCATCTTACTGTCTCTTTCAGCATGGCTTGAGACAGTAAAGAACCTGTCAGCGCCGGCTTTTTCTAACAGTTCAAGAACATGCTTTGCTGAGAACGGCTCGCCTTTTCTGAACACCTTGTCCTGCCTTGAATAAATAAAATAAGGCATTACCACGTCGATTTGCCTGACGTTCATTGCTCTCAGGTTCCTTATTGTAAGGAGTATTTGCACTAAATACTGGTTAGGGTCTGTTGGCAATGCCATTCTCTCTGCCAGCACAACGTGCTCATCTACATCACCTAGTATTCTTGGGCGAAGCTCGCCGTCAGGAAAGACAACTTTCTCAAGGGCGACAAAACCAGAGTCAAGGCTCTTTGCAAGCTTCTCTGCAAAATCATCAGAGCCCAATACTATCATTATCATCCACTATCGTAGTCTATAAGTGAGAATACATCATACTTCTTTAGTTTCTCCCTTCCCTTCAGGTATGACAACTCCATAACAAAGCCAAGGCCAACAACCCTGCCGCCCAGCGATTCAACAAGCCTTACAGCTGCTTCTGCTGTACCGCCCGTTGCAAGAAGATCATCAATAATCATGACGTTTTGGCCGCCAAGAATGCCGTCTTTGTGCATCTCTATGTGGTCCTTGCCGTATTCTAGTTCGTATTCCGCTCGCACAACCTCCCTTGGCAACTTGCCTTTTTTTCTTACAGGAACAAAGCCAACACCAAGCTCGTATGCAATTATACCGCCAAGAATAAAGCCCCTTGATTCTATGCCGACAATCACATCTATCTTCCTGTTGCTGCATCGCTTCTTCATTTCCTCTGTTGCATATTTCAGTGCCTCTCCATTCTTCAACAGTGTGGTTATATCCCTGAAAAGAACGCCCTTCTTTGGAAAGTCAGGTATCTCTGTAACACATTTCCTAAGCTCTTCCATATTCATGATTACACCTTGGCATCCTTCAGCGCAGTTGCACAGATGCAATTCCTCTCTTTAGGCAGTTTTGGTATAATATTGAATATCAGCTTCTTCAGCTTTTCATTGTTTTTCTTGAATACTTTTATAATCTCTTCTATGCTTACTGCCTTGATATCGGAGTTGCCTTTCATGCCTGTATCATAATCTGTTACTATGGCGATGTTTGCGTAGCACATTTCCAGTTCTCTTGCTAGTACGATTTCTGGGTAGGACGTCATATTTATAACATCCCAGTTATTGTTGCGGAAGAAATCACTCTCTGCACCACTTGCAAACCTGGGTCCCTGTATTACAACAAGGGTTCCGCCACTATGTATAGTTAGACCCATTTTCCTGCATTCATCAACTATTATTTTGCTCAAGTCCGGACAATACGGAGTAGCCGGAGAGATGTGTACTGTGCCAGGCCCGTTGTAGAAGCTGTCGTCTCTGTGCGTGAAGCTGATAAACTGGTCAGGAACAAGGAAATCACCTGGTTTTATCTCCTTCTTCAGGGAGCCAACAGCTGTAGGCGATATAATCCTCTCAACACCCAGGTCTTTGAATGCCTGGATATTTGCCTTATACGGGATTTTATGCGGAGGTATTTCGTGCTTCTTGCCATGGCGTGTGATAAAGGCGACATCACTGCCCTCGATCTTTCCTATAGTAATCTTTGAACTTGGTTTTCCGAAAGGAGTCTCTACCTCTTTTTCATCAGCCTTATCTAGTAGCGAATAAAACCCTGACCCACCTATGATGCCTATCATTGTACCAAAATAATTAGCATAACAAGATTTTTATAGTTAAGTGCATTGTTAAGTGCCTTCGTCCCAAGAATTGAGATATCTGCTCTGCTCCTTTGTGAGCGTATCAATCTCTACGCCCATTGCCTCTAACTGGATTTTTGCTATCATATCATCAACCTCTTTAGGCAGTGTATAGACCTTTGGTTCAAGGCCCTTGTTCTTTACAAGGTATTCTACTGCAAGGCATTGATTCATGAAGGACATGCTCATTATCTCTGATGGATGGCCTTCAGCTGCTGCCAGATTTATCAGCCTGCCCTCGCCAAGAACAAATAGTTTTTTACCGTCAAAGGAATACTCATCCATGAAAGGCCTTATCTTTCTTTTTTTGGCAATGCCCTCAAGTCCTTTTATGTCTATCTCTATATTGAAGTGTCCGCTGTTTGCAACTATTGCGCCGTTTTTCATTTTTTTCAGGCTGTCTAATGACAGTACATGCTTGTCTCCGGTAACTGTAACAAATATATCGCCTATATTTGCTGCTTTGGCCATTGGCATGACACGGAATCCGTCTGTAGCTGCCTGCAGTGCCTTGAACGGGTCTACTTCTGTTACAATAACATTTGCCCCCATTCCCTTTGCGCGCGTTGCAACACCCTTGCCGCAGTTCCCGTAGCCAGACACCACGAAATTCTTTCCTGCTATAAGTATGTTCGTAGCGCGGAGTATGCCGTCTATTGTGGACTGACCAGTGCCGATATAGTTATCAAAAAGATGCTTTGTTTTTGAATCGTTGACAGCTATTATGGGGTATTTCAGTGCATTATCCTTCTCCATGGAACGCAGTCTTATAATGCCGGTTGTTGTTTCTTCTGCACCGCCAATTATTTCTTTTAACAGGTCTGTTCTTTTCAGGTGTATCTCTGACACAAGGTCGCAGCCGTCGTCTATTGTTACATGGGGCCTGAAATCAAGGACCCTGTTCAGGTTTTTGTAGTACTCTTCTTTTGTTTCGCCTTTCCAGCCATAGACATGAAACCCCTGTTCTGCCAGTGCAGCTGCCACGTCATCCTGCGTGCTCAGTGGATTACAACCGGTTATTGCAACCTCTGCTCCGCCTGCGTGTAAGGTCCTGACAAGTGCTGCAGTCTCCTTTGTAATGTGAAGTGCCATGCCGACCCTGATGCCTGAAAGAGGCTTTTCATTTTCGAATCTCTCTCTTATCTTCATCAGCCCCTTCATCTGCATCTCAGCTAATTCTATCTGACGCTTGCCCTGGTCTGCAAGCCCTATATCTTTGACTTCGTAATCCATCTTATCACTAAATATGACATTAAAAAGTCATGAGATTCCTGAATTCCTTATAGCGGTTTTCTATATCATTGATTGTTATCCTTTTAAGATTATTGAAGCTGAAATCCTCGACATTGAAAGAGGCAACAGCTGATCCGTACACAACTGCTTTGCGTAGGCTCTCTTCATTAATACCGTTCTTGGATAGATATCCTGTAAATGCACCTGCAAAGCTGTCGCCTGCGCCGGTTGGATCCTTAAGGTTTTCGCACGGATACCCAGGCAGTGAAAATACTCTATCTTTAGTGAATAGAAGAACTCCGTGCTCGCCTTTTTTTATGACTACTGCCTGTAACCCGATCTTCAGTGCCTTTTGTCCTGCTGTTATCAGGTTTGTTGTTTTAAAGAGCTCTCTTGCCTCTGAATCGTTCATTAAGAGTATGTTGCACTTCTTCATAACGTCAAATAACCGGTCTCTTGTTCTTTCTATCCAGTAATTCATTACATCCATTATTGCTATCGGGTTATTCATCTGCTTTAGTACGTGCAACTGCAATTCCGGTCCTATATTCCCGAGAAAGACATATCTGGCATTTTTGTATTCTTCAGGTATATCAGGTAAGAAATCCTTGAAAACATTCTCCTCTGTCTGTATGGTATGTGCCTGGTTCATGTCGTATTCGTAATAGCCGCTCCATCGAAAAGTTCTGCCCTCTACGGTCTTCAGGCCCTTTGTGCAGATATTGTTTGTATGGAATACGTTATGATTATTAAAATCGTTGCCAACCACAGCAACAATACCGGGTTTTGAAAAAAAGCTTGCAGCCAAGGAAGCATACGTAGCAGAGCCGCCCAGAGCTTCTTTGACAGAACCGAATGGTGTTTCTACTGTATCAAATGCAACTGACCCGACAATAACAATATCAACCATGATTAATTAATAAAAGAAAAATTTTTTAAAGGAAAGAATTATAAAAGTTTCTTTCCAAGGTTATTCATGCTTGTCGGCAGCGAAGCATATAGAACTGTCTGGTTTGAGAACGGGATTGTAAAGATGATTGACCAGAACAAGCTTCCCTTTTTCTTCAGGATCCAGGAGTGCAAAAATCATGTAGAAACAGCTGACGCTATCAGTAAAATGACTGTTCGCGGTGCAGGAGCAATAGGCTCTGCAGCTGGTTTTGCAATGGCCCAGGCATTCTTTGACTGCGGCGATAAAGATGCACTGGAAAGGGCAAAGAAGCTAATCACAGAGTCAAGGCCAACTGCACAGAACCTGTTCTATGCTGTTAACCGTGTTTATAATTCCAAGGTCCCGTCAGAAGAGGCTCAGAAAATTGCTGATGAGGATGTAAAGGCATGCGAGAAGATCGGCGAATACGGCAACACACTGATAAAGGACAACATGAAAATAGAGACGCACTGCAATGCCGGCTGGCTTGCGTTTACTGACTGGGGAACTGCTTTATCACCGATATACAAGGCAAAAAGAGCTGGCAAAAAGGTTTTTGTCTATGCTGATGAAACAAGGCCGCGAAGCCAAGGCGCAAGGCTTACTGCCTGGGAATTGAAGAACGAAGGCATCGCGCACGCAATAATTCCTGACAATGCCGGCGCATACTACATGCAGAAAGGCATTGATATGGTAATTGTTGGAGCTGATCGCATAGCAGCAAATGGCGATGCTGCAAATAAAATAGGCACGCTAGAGAAAGCAATAGTTGCACGGCATTTTAACGTACCTTTCTACGTAGCTGCAACTCTATCTACATTTGATATTAATTGCAAATCCGGCAGGGATATCCCAATAGAGGAGCGCAGCGAAGAAGAAGTGCTCTATCAAACAGGCCTTGACGAGGGCGGAAGTTTGAGAAGAGTGCTCGTCTGCTCAAGGTCGCCTGCCAAGAATCCTGCTTTTGATGTCACGCCTGCAGGCCTTATCAGCGGCATAATCACAGAAAAAGGCATAATCAAACCAGACAAGATAGCAAGCTTAGTATCTAAATAAGGGCTATTGACTATTATCAATCTTGGATAAGCCATGTTTTTAATAAATTTCTGTTACTAGATAATCGGTAATATGGACTGGGGAAAGAAGAACCGGCTATCGCAGCTAACACCTGATGGTCATTGCTTATTCATGCCTATAGATCATGGCTACTTCCAGGGACCTACAACAAAGTTAGAGAAGCCTGGAGAAACAGTAAAGCCATTGATTCCATACTGTGATGCCCTTTTTGTAACAAGAGGGGTTCTGCGCAATTGCATAGATCCAGTTAGGACGAAACCAATAATCCTTCGCGTATCAGGCGGCACAAGCATGGCTCTGCCAGATGAGCTGCCTCATGAGGGGATAACAACATCAGTGAAAGAAGCAGTGCGGCTAAATGCAGATGCAGTAGGCATGTCTGTATTTGTCGGCAGCAGCAATGAGCATCAGTCCTTGCTGAACTTAGGAAACCTTGTTAACGAGGCTGAAGAGTATGGCATGCCTGTTATGGCTGTTACTGCTGTTGGAAAAGAGATGAAAAAGATAGATGCTCGTTATATTGCACTGGCATGCAGAATAGCAGCAGAACTTGGTGCCAGCATCGTCAAGACGTACTGGTGCGAGAACTTTGAAAAGGTTGTAGACGGCTGTACAGCACCGATAGTAATGGCAGGCGGGCCGAAGGTGGACACAGAACGAGAGGTCTTTGATTTTGTCTATGACGGCATACAGAAAGGCGCTATTGGCGTGAACCTGGGCAGGAATGTATGGCAGCATGCTTATCCTGTTGCAATGGTCAAAGCGCTCAGAGCAATCATCCACCTGAATGCAACAGCAAGAGAAGCACAGGAGATATTTAATAGGGAGAAAAGTAAGAGTTAGCTAAATACATTAGAAAAATTGTCAGAATCTATTGCCTATACCTCTTAGTAATTTCATGGGATCTTCTTCCACCAGGGTCATTTTCTTCCATAGCTCCTGTTATATAACGAATAGGTAATGAATATCCACTGTTCCTTATTTCGCATGAGAGAATTTCATCCATTGAACCGTGCACAATTTCACGTTTCCAGAAAGGGCGTTTAGAAGAATCCTGAGCATCTTCCATAAGAAGTGGATGCAAGAAAAGTTTTTAAAAATATTGTGTTGGAAAACTCTTGCTTTGTTTTAAATTCTTGCATGCAATAGCTTATCCAATGCGCGTGGCAATGTACTACAATAACAGTGATGTCCGCCTAGAAGAGATGCCAAAGCCGATTATTGATGAGAACGAGTTGCTGGTAAAGGCAATGGCATGCGGTCTCTGCGGTTCTGATGTTCTGGAATGGTATCGTATAAAAAAGGCTCCGCTTGTTCTTGGCCATGAGATGACCGGCATTGTTGAGGAATCCAAGAACGAGAAATACATGGTTGGTGACCGTGTTTTTGTTTCGCATCATGTGCCTTGCGATGCCTGCCACTACTGCATCAATGGCCATCATACTGCATGCGAGACTTTGCATAGAACAAAGTTCTACCCAGGCGGCTTTTCAGAATTCGTGAGAATACCAGAAATAAATACGTATAACGGTATATTGATGCTGCCGCACAGCGTCTCCTACGAAGACGGGACATTCATCGAGCCATTGGGCACTGTTATCCGTGGCCAGAGGCTTGCAAATATAAGGTCGAACGATGACGTGCTGGTTCTTGGTGCTGGTATTGTCGGCATTCTTCACATACAGTTAGCAAAGCTAAAGGGAGCAAGGGTAATTGCAACTGACATAAGTGATTACAGGCTGGACATGGCCGAGAGATTCGGCGCAGATCACGTAATTAATGCCAAAGAACTAGATGAAAAACTTATTGAGGCAGACCGCAAAACTGATAAAGTCATAGTCTGTACAGGTGCTGAATCAGCAGCAAAGCAGGCACTGCTCTCAGTAGATAAAGGCGGGACTGTCCTGTTCTTTGCAGTGCCGATGTCTGATATCTATGTACCTATAAACGATTTTTGGAAAAACGAGATAACAGTCATGACATCCTATGCTGCTGGACCAAGGGACCTGAAAGAGGCGCTGGGCATGATAAGGGAGAAAAAAATAGATGTAAGGGGCATGATAACCCACAGGCTAGGCCTGGCTGAAACAGGCACTGGCTTCAGGCTGGTTGCTGATGCAAAGGATTCGATGAAGGTCATCATCGAGCCGCAGAGATGATTGTATAGCAATAAAAACCTTCTCCTGATATTAGAAGCATGTATCATCGTATCCCTGTATATACTGATAAGAAACTGGATGATTTCTATAAAGGGTCATTAGGAGATTCTGTAGAACTCAGATTAAATCCTGAGCCTGATTACAAGAATATTAAACTGAGGGAATTTGACGAAGAAAGATACCATCCGTTTGCATTTGCACATACAGATGTAAATACTGAGATTGCCATTTTACCAAGGGAAAAGATACCATATAATCTGGTGGGTAATGCTTCCATTAAAGGCTGGGGATTTGTTCTGAGCCATGAAGAAGAGCATATACTAAACCCTAATGAATACAGAGAACCTGTAATAGATCTACTCGGAGGCAGGGTAGAAAGAGAGGACATTCGTTCTCTTAAGATAAGGTTGTATTAATTAAATCTTTCCTTGTAATTGATTTCTATGAGAATCTACATAGAAACATACGGCTGTAGTTCAAGCAGAAACGACAGCGAGATAATGGCAGGCCTGTTGAGCAGCTATCAGCTGGTAGATAACATAGAGAAATCTGATGTAATAATTATCAACACCTGTATTGTCAAGGAGAGGACAGAAAACAAGCTGATAAGCAGGATAAGGTCTGTTCAGGAAAAATATCCTGAAAAGAAGCTCATAATAACTGGCTGCATGCCAGAAGCAGAGCCTGAGCTGCTGAGAAGGATTGCACCGTCTGCAAGTCTTGTAAGCACAAATAAAATAAACGAGATAGGAAACGTTGTTGAAAACACAGAGCGAATAGAAATAATAGGCAAGGAGAAGATAAGCAAAGCCTGCCTTCCCAAGCTAAGAAAGAACCCTGTTGTTAATATAGTAGAAATCTGCTCTGGCTGCTCTCAGAGCTGCTCTTACTGCATAACAAAGCTTGCAAAAGGCTCCTTGTTCTGCTATCCGCCTGAGGAGATTGTAAAAGAGATAGAATCTGCCTATAAAGATGGGTGCAGGGAATTCTGGCTAACAGGCCAGGATGTTGCTGCATATGATTATAACGGAATAACATTACCACATCTTTTGAAAAAAATAATTGAGGTGGATGGAAACTATTTTCTTCGCCTGGGCATGATGAACCCCTCGAGCGTGTTGCCTATACTTGATGAGCTGATAGATATCTATAGAAACGAGCACGTGTTCAAGTTCCTTCACCCGCCTGTTCAGTCCGGCAGTGATGAGGTACTGGAAAGAATGAACAGAGATTATTCAGCTTCTGCTTTCAAAGAAATAATCTCAAAATTCAAAAAAAATATTCCAGATATCACGATATGGACAGACGTAATAGTAGGATTTCCAGGCGAGAGTAATGATGATTTTGCTTCTTCTCTTGAACTCGTAAGAGAAACAAGGCCTGATTTTGTAAATGTATCCAGGTTCGGGCCAAGGCCAAAAACAAAAGCAGCAGCTATGCGGCAGCTACCAGTACAGCTAAGAAAGGACAGGAGCAGGGTTATTTCTAAGCTCGTTGATGAGATAGCTCTGGAGAGGAACAGGAAATGGCTTAACTGGTCAGGCCCTGCACTAGTAGATGAATACAACAAGCAGAAGAAAAACTGGATTGCAAGGAATCATGCATACAAGCCAATCGTGATTTCAGGCAAAACTGGCTTCGGAGAGGCAGTGAACGTGAAAATAACCAGGGCAGAAAGAAGCCTTATAGGAAGCCTGATAAAAAGCTGAAGATATATCCAGCCAGGAACAGGGAAACAACATAGTACACAACAAAACCTATTGCCAATACCTTGAGCTTCATCATTGAGTCAGATTCTAGCAGCAGTTCCCCAAGCCCTATCCATACTACTGCAGAGACAACAATCGTAGCGCCGAGAGCACCAAGTCCCAGCAGCGGCAGCAGAAATGGTACAACAAAGAACGAGGCCAGCGAAAGTATCAGCGTTTTCTTGGCTTCTATATTATGCGCAATAAGACTGTCTGCAATAATAAGTGCTACCCATGCTATCAGTGCATCTATCAGGTAGAGCAATACGCTGCTTATACTCAGGGAAAGCCCGAATATATCCATAATTATATTTGTTTCATGTACTTAAAATCATTTAGTTATTGCCTGGATTTTTTCCTAAGTAGTTTTAGAACACGTTCACCGCTTGTTCTGTTTCTGATCTTTTCCATTACCAATCCCATGAGCATTGATTCTTTCTTGCCGGGATTAGCTTTAACAACACTGTTTATTATTGCCTGCAGCTCTTTTTCATCTAGCTGCTGATATTTGTTAAGCGTGCCTGTTATGCTCTCTCCCTTTGCAAGAGCCTCGATAACTGCAGGTATCGAATCCTTTGAAATTAGATTCTTCTCTACAGAGAAAAAAATTTTCTCCAGGTCCTGTTTACCTACACGCTCAACAGCAAATCCCTTTCTCCTGAGGTCCTTCATTGTTGACAGCAGCGTGCCTGCTATCACGCTTGGTTCAATTCTAAATCTCTGGAATTCCTCGAAGAGCGGGTAGTAACGCGACCTTATCATCTGAGATGCAAGCTCTTTTGACAGCTTCTTCTCCAGGTCTTTCTCCTTATCTAGTAATGTTCTAGGTGCTGCTATGCCTTTGAGATCGGTTTTTATAGCAGGCACGTCCGTCTCAGGATACATTCTCTCTGCCCCAGGCAGCGGTCTTGTGTATTTGCTGCCAATGCCATCGCTAACCCTTGTTTCAGGCGGCACTCCGATTATGCAGTATTGTGCTCTTTCAATAACAGAGCTCATTGCCTTTTCAGGGTTCTCTCCTGCAATTATTAGTATCAAATCCTTATTGCCGGCTTTCATTTCATCCCTGAGCTTCTGGAACTCCCATGACAGAGAATATTTTTCTATATCTTCGTCCGAATGCATTATCCCATAGCCATAAGCCTCTGCATATGAAGAAAGCTCTTTGCCAAAGGTTCTGTCACCGCATTCTTTTTTCAAGAGTCCTGAGAATTTCGGCAGCAATGCTGCAAGTACCTTTCCATGCTGAAGTGCCTTTCTTATGAAGTTGCATTTCGTGCTTTTGAACAGTGCTGTAACATCATGGTATTCATTGATTTTAGCAAAGCCCCTTTTTCTTAACTCATTCTTTATCTCAATAAGACAGAGCTGCCTTGCTACCTCGTTCTCAATCAATTTTTCTATTCTACCAAGCTCCTGAAAGCCCTTTATCTCGATCCTTGTTCCCTCCTTTATAGAGATGTTTATATCCTGTCGTATAGAGCCGATGCCTCGCTGGACCTTGCATGAGCGTAAAATCAAGCCTAGCCTTTCAGCAACATCCCTTGCCTGATCTGGCGAAACAATGTCAGGCGAGGTTGCTATCTCCACCAGCGGAATCCCAAGCCCGCTTAGCTTATAGAAAACCCTGCCATTGCTCTTTTCTTCTATCCTTGCTGCTTCTTCTTCCAGGCATACAGTAGGTATGCCTATCTTGCCCAAGTTCGTTTCTAAACAGCCATTAAGGCCTATTATTGCTGTTCTCTGGAACCCGCAAGTATTAGATCCATCTATCACAGTCTTCCTCATTACATGGATTTCTTCAGGTATAGTGCATTTCAGTAGCTTGCATATCTGCAATGCAATGCCTAATGCCTCTTTGTTTATCGGATGCGGCGGCTCTTCATCACATTCCACTAGGCAAGATTCTCTAGGCGATATCCTGTAAACAAATTCCTTGCTTCTCAGGAACTCAAAAAGAGCAGCAGGATCAACCTCACCAAGCTCCCCAGGTACTGACCTCAGCCTGCGGTTGATAGAGGCATTGCTTTGTTCTTCCTGAGTAGAAGAGCATTCACAGAACAGTTTCTTTGTATCCAGCCTCTGGTGGATTTCAATACCGCATTTCAGTAATTTCTTGTAATCCATTATATCCATAATAATATTGAATATGACAACTTAAAAGAATTAGCTGGTTCATGGAGTCTAATTTAACCTGGTTGCGAATTCGTCTTCCATCTCAGAAGCAAGTTTCCAGTCAATGTCCCTGGATACCTCAGCAAGCAGTGTCTTGAAGAACAAGCCCTTCTTGTAACTGCCGTTGCAGTTCTTCAGTAGCTTTCTTGTTGACCCTATTCCATACCTGAAATCTTCTGAACTGATATTAAATGCAAAGTTTCTTAGAAACCTTAGAACCATTTTCTCTCCTTTGGTAAGAGGCTGCATATAACTATATACACAGATATAAATTTAACGATTTTTGGTTGAATATCTAACCAAAAATACGTTATTTTTAAATAGTTTTGGAATAATATTCCGTTATGCTGGATGAAAAAGATTCAAAGATTCTAGACATGCTGAAAGAAAATGCAAAGCTGACAACAAAACAGATATCAAAGAAGACCGGAATACCAGCAACAACAGTGCATAACAGAATCAAAAGAATGGAGAAATCAGGCATAATAAGGAAGTATACAGTCAGGTTAAACGATAAAAAACTAGGGAAGACCATATCTGCCTACATTCTGCTTACTGTTGATTACAAGGTGCTGAAGCAGTTGAAAACAACCCAGCATGATGTTGCAAAGAAGCTCAGGTTGCGGGAACCTGTGCAAAGGGTTGACGTGATAACAGGCACCTACGATATGATACTCAGGGTAACAGTTGCTGATATCGAACAGTTGAACGAATTTATCATCAAATACCTGAGAAACATGGACGGCGTCGCTAAAACAGAGACACTGGTCATACTTTCAAAGTTCTGATAAAAAAGACTTTATATTAAGGTCCCCAATATAGTTATATGAATTTCCTTGCAGAAGGGGAGAAGATATATACCAGCTTCGGGACCAGCAGGAAATACCCTGCAGTGCTCAAATTCTTCCTTGGGGGTTTTCTTTTCTTCGCTGTTTCAGCTGTCTTGTTCTTTAATGTATTTGATATTCTTAGTATCATCCCTGGGCTTCCAGGCAGCCAGTTCATTGCGTACATAGCTTTCTTTCCTGGTGTTTTTCTCTGCCTGATTGGGGAGACAAGGAGAAAGAGAATAGGAAAGTATTACGTAACCAACTACCGCGTAGTTCTTATGAGAGGTTTTCTTGCAACAAAGATGGAGTCGCTGTCTTATTCCATGATAGTAAATGTCAAGATATCGCAGTCCTTCATAGAAAAGCTGTGTGGCCTGGGTGATCTTGAAATATCAACAGCAAGAGGCACCCAGGAGATGTACATGACAGGCATATCAAACCCGAAAAAAGTAGAGAATTTCATCTACAGGATGCTGGAGAGCCACACAGGTGCTGAGCGTGCGCCTCAAAAACCGCAGTACAAAAGACCGCAACAAAGGCAGCAGTATCGAAGACCACAATACCGAAGAAGATGATTGTGGCTTGTACACAACATGTTGATTTTTATAGATTTACTGTAATAGACTTAGTATGGTTACTACTTCATATTTCAGGGTCATTGAAAAAGAGGAAACCATATTCTTAACAGAAATTAATGGCCAGATAGTCAGGGGAGGGAAGGAAGTTCTCGAGAAAGCCAGAGATGCTGGCTTTGGAAAGGTCTATGAAATACATTATCTTAAACCACCTGGAGCAGGAGCAGAGTTAATACTAACTGAGCATTCGCAAACTGTTAGTTCTGAATACCCATGGAGTATTGATATGATGAGGCTGCCATCTTATGTAACAGACGGTATTGCAGAACTGATTTCTAAGCATAAGAGAAGTGGTTAGAACAAGAAAGCCCTGGTGTCTATTCTATCTAATAGCTCGCCGACAAGGTTTTCAGAAAATAATTCCTTTGCTTTTTTGCCGTGGCCAAGAGCCCAGATAAGCTTTACAAAGGCTGTTTCTGTTGTCATGTAAGCAGGTATCACCCCTGCTTTTTGCAGGTCCCTTCCAGAAGAATACACATTCATATTGATTCTGCCGTAAGGGCACTGGGATGTCATAACAATCAGCATGCCTTTCTTTACGAACTTCTCTATTGTCCTTAGCAGCTCAGGATGCTTTTTTGTTATCTCATCCAGTTCTGTTACAGATGCATGGCCAAGTCCTGTTCCCTCTATAACAATTCCACGATAATTCCTGTACAGTTCCAGCTCCTTGTATGAGAACCCTGGATATGTCCTTACTATTGCTACTTTCTTGTCGAATTTTGTGTCTAACCTCAACTTCTGGCTGCTTTTTTTCGTGTAATCCTGCATGAATTCTATTTTTCCTGTTCTGTAATCGACCTTTGCAATGGGTATGTCGTTTATCGGCCTGAAGGTGTCCCTTCTTGATGTGTGCATCTTTCTTGTCTTGCAGGACGGCAATATATAACAGAACTCATCGCTCATTGAGCCGTGCATACATATGGCAACACCGGCAAAATCACTTTTTACGATGAAATCTGCAGCGCAGATAAGGTTCATTGCAGCATCGCTTGATCCCCGGTCAGAGCTTCGCTGCGAGCCGACAAGCAGTACAGGCAGCTGCAGGCCCTGAAGCATAAAAGACAGGGCAGCGGATGTATAATGCATGGTGTCTGTTCCATGGGTTAGTATGATCCCGTCACAGCCATGGTCTATCTCTTTTTTTATCTCCTCAGCTATTTTTACCCAGTGTTCAGGCTCCAGCTCCTCTGAAAGCATCTGGAATAGAAGGTGGCTTCGTATATTGGCTATCCTGTTGAGCTCAGGGAACATCTCTACCAAATCCTCTGGCGTGAAAGAGGCAAAGGTCCCGCCTGTGCGGTAATCAACGCGGGAAGCAACGGTGCCTCCGATGTGAAGTATCGCTATCGTCTTTTTTGATGGATCATGCTTTACAGTAGAAGTTTTTTTTGCCCTTGATAATGATCTTTTCTCTTTCAGCTTCTTTATCTTTGCTTTTTTGAGTTTGATGCCGATGTTGTAGCCGTTGTCCAGTTTAATTACAAGGCAGTTAGGATCGCCGGAGCTCTTTGGCATGAGAATGCCCTCGTATTTCTCCTTGTTTTTTTCTATGGCGATTTTCTGACCAATTCCTATCCTATTTTTCCTGAGAAGCTGCTGTATATTCTTCGAGTAGTTCTCGTAC
>Ga0315555_1000249_pt1 | contig 36353 bp, 28 predicted proteins | sample SalMarSW160380MG_FD_202113 | JGI IMG/M metagenome (GOLD analysis project Ga0315555, IMG submission 202113) | Salt marsh sediment microbial communities from the Plum Island Ecosystem LTER, Massachusetts, United States - Salt Marsh Sediment SW1603-80 ... | reverse complement strand
CGTCATACTGAGACTTCGATGTTGCCCCCTGAGACTATTGCTGAGAAGGTTGTCTTTGATGCAGATGACCTGGATCGATTGGGGTTAATGGGGATGCTGCGGGGAATGATGGTGGGCGCAGTGCATCGATCCATGGAGGATATCATCGAGAACCGTCTGAAAAAGAGGAAGAAAGACTACCAGAGATTGAATTTTCAGGCCAGCCAGGAAATAGGGCGTGCATTATACGAGGAGACCCTGAAACTAATCGATATTATCCAACATTCCTTAAAGCAGAGATATGTCAAGATAGCCAGGCTGAACCTACCGTGATAGGCTTGTATCAGTTATCTGTTGATACTCGGTCCCAAGAGGATGTATCCCAAGAGGATGTATCCCAAGAGGATGTATCCCAAGAGGATATATCCCGGGGGGATGTATCCTGTAAAGGACATGCGCCACTTCTAAATTGCGTTTGAAAAGTTTCTGGGCCGAAGGGCATAATTATTAAAAGACCCTGTAAATAAAATATGACTGTACGTTCACGGAAAAGTCGTTACGGTTACCCTGTTATGAAAATAGAACAGTGTGAAACGGCCCGGTATTTTCATAATCTGTGTTAAGCGCTTCACGATACGGTAAGTAACGGTATATATGCAGTACTAATGAAAGGAGTATGCAATGGCAGGTAACCCGAAAATTGCCGATATCGGCGCATTAAAAGAAATCGCCCGGGACCTTCGCTGCGACATTCTCGATATGACCACACGGGCGGGATCCGGGCATCCATCGAGCTCATTCTCATCCGTGGAGATCTGCACGGCTCTCTTTTTCGGTGGAGTCCTCAATTACAGATCGGACAAGCCGGATTGGCCTGAACGCGACCGCTTTATCATGAGCAAGGGGCATGCGGCTCCGCTTCTCTATGCGGTGCTTGCGCGGGCCGGGTATTTTGATAAAAGCGAGCTCAGAAGGCTTCGTGAGATAAAAAGCCCTGTTCAGGGCCATCCAATTAAGGGAACGATGCCCGGGGTCGAGGCAACGACGGGTTCACTCGGCCAGGGACTTTCGACCGGCATCGGGCATGTGCTCGGTGCGCGGTTGAATAGGCTCGACTACCGGGTGTACGTGCTTCTCGGAGACGGGGAATGCGAGGAGGGGCAGGTCTGGGAGGCTGCGATGGCGGCTTCGCATTTCAAAACCGATACCCTGACCGCCGTACTCGACTACAACAAGTACCAGGAGACAGGACCGATCGCCCGGGAAATGGCGCTCGAACCGCTCGTGAAGAAATGGCAAAGCTTCGGCTGGGAGGTGTTCGAGGCGGACGGGCATGATTTTAAGGATCTGCTGAAAAAATTAAATGCGGCGAAGTCTGAAAAGCAGAAGCCTTCTATTATTGTTGCGCATACCGTAAAGGGAAAGGGTGTCTCATTTGTTGAAGCTGATTACACCTTTCACGGAAGGGTGCTGAAGGGCGAGCAGGCTGAACAGGCCAGAAAGGAGCTGTTATGCGAATAGGTGAAAAAGCCGGGCTGAAAGAGAGCAGGCCCCTTCGGGATATATTCGGGGAGGCCCTGCTGGAGGTTGCCCAGCAGAACGAGAAGGTTGTCGTTCTGGACGGTGATCTCGGGAATTCCACGAAGGCGGATCTTGTTCGAAATAAGTTTCCCGAGAGGTTTTTCAATATCGGGATTGCGGAGAGCAACCTTACCTGTATCGGTTCGGGGCTTGCCGCCTGTGGATTCATCCCTTTTATCGTAAGCTTTTCTTCCTTTTTGCTCTGCAATGCCTACGATCAGATTCGGCTTTCCATTGCGATGTCCAATGCGAATGCAAAGGTTGTGGGGAGCCACGGCGGTATTACCCTCGGCAAGGACGGTCCGACCCAGATGGGTATAGAGGATTTCGCCCTGGTCGGCGGTATGCCGACCTTCGTTATGCTCGTGCCCTCCGATCCGGTGTCAATGCGATGGGCGGTGCATGCGGCAGCAGATTACGTGGGCCCGGTTTTCCTCAGATCGAGCAGAGTGGCCATGCCGTTCATCTATCAGGAGGATACATCCTTTGAGATTGGGAAGGCCAGGACCGTGCGTGAGGGTGAGGACCTTACGATCATCGGGTGCGGGCTTATGGTATCGACGGCGCTCGACGCAGCCGCCCATCTTGCGGACAGGGGCATTGAGGCACGTGTGATAGACATGCATACTCTCCGGCCCATGGATAGCGAGGCAATCGTCCGAGCAGCGAAAGAAACAGGCGCGATCGTCACCGCTGAAGAGCATCTGTTAACCGGCGGGATGGGGAGCAACATTGCGCGAATCGCCTCTCGGGAATATGCCGTACCCATGCGTTTCGTTGGTCTTGCAGACACGTATACGGAATCAGCGGATCCGGACGACCTGCTCGTTAAATACCATCTGACCGCCCATGATATCGTACAGGCGGCACTGCAGGTACTCGAGGCAAAGGCGGGGAGGGCGAAATGATATACAGAGAACTGGGCAAGCTCGAGGAGGAGGGAAAACATATAACAATTGGCATGAGCGGTGCCGGCTGGATGGGAAGCGGCTTTATTGCACAGATGCGGCATGTACCGGGGATGAGGGTCGCGGTGCTTGCGGACGAGGATACCAAAAAGGCGTATTCGGTTTTTACCGGCTCGGGTGTCGAAGAGGAAGATGTAGTTCAGACGGACAGTCCAGGCCGAGCTGCAGATGCTGTTCGGACTGGTAAGTGCGTCGTAACCGGTGATTACACGCTTGCAGCAGGAAAGAAGGGGGTTTTATACACCGTCTCATCCGGTGATGAGCGAAAGCTGAACGCCTTGCCTGTCGGGCTTGCGCCCGGTGCTCGTATGAAAAGAGATGTCTGGAAGGATAAGCTAATAACCTGGGATGATGTGGAGCTTGACGAATCGAGCATACTGGTGCGGCTGAGAAGGATGCAGGATGGTCTCTGATAACTGCAACTGATCGGGAGCTTCCTGCGCTGTGCGTGGTGAGCAGTGTCGTTCCAGCCTTTGTGATATGACCGAGAGTACTGAGACGTGTGCTGCCGTTTTTAATATAGTACTGTTTTCAAAGGGGAAAGGGGGTATAGACTGTGCGATATGTAACATTCGGTGAGATCATGCTCCGTCTGAAACCTCCCGGGTTCGAACGGTTTTTACAGAGCCCCCGGCTTGAAGCGACCTTCGGGGGTGCCGAGTCGAATGTTGCCGCAGGCCTTGCGGGCTTCGGCCTCGAAACATCTTTTATCACCCTTCTGCCGACGAATAAAATTGGTGATGCGTGTATAGCTGAGCTTAGAAAACACAACATCAATACATCCTGGGTTGTTCGAAAAGGAGATCGCATCGGGATCTATTTTCTGGAGCAGGGAAACAACCAGCGGCCGTCGAGTGTCATTTACGACCGGTCCCGTTCTGCTATTGCCGGGATAGAGCCGGGTGATATAGACTGGAAATCGGCATTGAATGGGTGCGGCTGGTTTCACATCTCCGGGATTACTCCCGCCCTGTCATTAGGAGCGGCCGGTCAGGCAGCAGAGGCGGCTCGGACAGCCCGGGAGATGGGTGCAACTGTTTCATGTGATCTGAACTTCAGGAAGAAGCTCTGGAAGTACGGCAAATCAGCCCCGGAGGTTATGCGTGAGCTCATGGGCTATGTGGACATTGCAGTCGGGAACGAGGAGGATGTGCAGAAATCCCTCGGAATCGAGGCGAATGTGGACGTTGAAAGCGGCTCGATAGATATTGAGCGCTACAGGATCCTTACGGGTGCTGTTCTCGATCAGTTCAGGATGTTGAAAAAGATTGCGGTCACCATCCGTACAAGCCTGTCGGCCGACAGTAACCTGTGGCAGGCGGCCCTCAATAATCGGCGTGATTATATCGTGTCCCGGGAGTATAAAATCAGGGATATCATCGACCGTGTCGGCTCAGGTGACGCTTTTTGTGCAGGCCTTGTCTACGGACTGAGTCTTCTCGATGATGACAGAGAGGCGCTGGAGTTTGCGGCCGCTTCCGGGTGCCTGAAACATTCGGTTCACGGAGATTTCTCGCTTGCAACAGTGGAAGAAGTGATGAATCTTGTACGCGGCAGCGGTTCCGGGAGAATACAGCGCTGAATAAACGTCCGTCGGCTTTATCCATAAACTCCATGTCTCAGAGGCATAAGTATGTATACCCCGGTCGTTTTTTTCCTAACTCAGAACTACAACCAGAAATGAGACTGCCACCGATGATAAAACCGCAGGAACGAGCCCCCCTTTGAACCAGGATACGGCAACTGCAGCTGTCATACCGGCAAGAGCGGCGAGCGGAAACCCTGGCACTGCATGGATTACGCCGGGAAAGATAAGTGCGCCGAGCGCTGCATACGGCAGGTATAAAAAAACACGCCGCACAAAAGAGGAGGGCTGCCTATTTCTCAGGAATTGGAGCGGTATGTACCTCGGCAGGTAGGTAACAACAGCCATCAGGATAATAATAATCCATACCCTCATTCTTCAGCCTCCCGCACTGTTCCACCTATTGCAGCTCCAAGTATAGATGCTGCGATGATTGCAATGACGAGCGACCAGCCTATCGGCATAAAGAGATTAAGAAGTGTATTGAGCCCTGCGGCTGACCCCGCGATTAATGCAACGGCGACGGACTTTTTCAGTTGCCCGATGAGGAGAGCACCGAACAGAGCGTATAGCACGATGCCCATACTTTTCTGGAGGGCCTCGGGAATAAACGATCCAGCGATATAGCCGAGCGCGGTACCGCAAACCCAGCTCGAGTATGCGGTTATTTCGAGACCGAGCATAAAACCGGGAGAGAGTCTATGATCGCCGGTTGCCGCTACTGTGAATGTTTCATCGGTTATACCGAAGGCGATCAAAAAGAGAACATGCCAGCGTATTATTTTCATACGATGTGCGAGGGCCGTGCTCATCAAAAAATGACGGAAATTCATAAGAAAGGTCACGGTCACCACCTCAGCGGTGAGGGCCCCGTTCGTTATCAGCTGGACCGCCATGAACTGGCTTGCGCCCGCGAATACGAATGCAGAAAATCCCACCGTCTGCAGGGGGGAGAACTGTTCGGAGGCGAGGAGGCCAAAGGTCAGGGCGATTGGAAAGTATCCGATGACTATCCCGACGCTCGAAAAAACTCCTCTCAAAAACTGCGACTGTACAGCGCTTTTCATAATTTTATATTCAAACGCTCCTGTTGAATGTACATTCTATTTAAGAGATGGTTTCCTGTTATGTCAAATAAAAAAACAGCAAACCGCAAAAATAATGCATTTGTGAAGGCGGCAGCCTTTGTCCTGAGCAGTGTATTTCCGAATAGATGTGTCTTCTGCCACGAAGACCTTGCACAGGGATGCTGCATATGCACTAATTGTATCGATACCCTCGAATACATTGGGAAAGACCGCTGTCAGCGATGCGGTGCCCCGCTTTTTATGCAACCGGTATCAGGATCTGGCAACTGTGTTCAATGTGAGGGCGCCTCTTATGCTTTCCGCAGAAACGAATCAATGGGCCTTTTCACCGGCCGGATTCGGAAACTCATTCATCTTTTCAAGTTCGAAGATCGGCGGTCACTCGGGGGCGTATTTGCGGCTCTCGCCCTCACACGTGAATCTGGACTTCGACGGTATATCTCAGATCATGAGGTTTTCGTGCCTGTTCCCCTTGCATCCTCCCGGCACGATACGCGCGGCTACAATCAGTCGTTCCTTATTGCGCGTGAACTTTCACGGCTGTTGTCTGTCAACTGCCGCAAAAAATCAGTTGTGAGGAGTGGACGCTCCCTTCCGCAAAGCAGTATTGGACACCTCCCCGACAGGTTTGACAATATGAAGGATCGATTCGCCGTCAGGCGAAGGGAGGAGAAGTATATCAAAAACCGTGATGTCCTGCTGATCGATGATGTTCTGACGAGCGGTGCTACCGCTTCGGCATGCGCGCAGGCGCTTTTAGACGCAGGTGCACGTACTGTTGATCTTTTCACGGTGGCACGGGCGATCAAGGGCGGAAAAACAACCAGGCCAGCTGAAAAGGTGAATGCCCCCCAGGCATAATCGGGCCTTGTTATTTACTTTTTTATAAAAAGGTCGATAATAAGATTCAGATAAATAATACAAATCTCTTTCGATCTGATGAATCGGATGTCCTGTGCTCGGAAGAATTTTAAGCGGCCCACGTCCCTGGCGTGGCCGAGTGTCACAACTAACTTGTTCGAAGTTACTTAAAAGTGGTTTACGTCCCCTCAGACCGAATATCATAAAGTAACTTCGCGAGAAGTTACCTAGAAGATAAAGAGGGCTTGAAAATCCAACGGTTGCACAAGCAGGATCATGGCTAAGCTTATTGTACGTTATCCGAACAACGTAATCAAAGAGGTGGAATTTAACCAGGCCCGATACAGAATCGGGCGAGCGGAAGATAACGACCTGGTACTCGAAAATGATGAAGTCGAAGACTATCAGGCAGAAGTTGAAACATCCGGTGGTGCATATACGGTTGTCGACGTCTCTCAAAGCAAGAACGTAACTGTCAACGGAAAGAACGTCGAACGAGTTGCTATTACCTACGGCGACAGGATTTCACTCGGGCCTGTGGTTGCGCTGTTCTATCCGTCGAAGAAGGAAAAGGTGACTGATAAAACCAAGCTTGCACTTTATATCGGCGCGGGCGCGGGAATAATTATCATCTCCATTGCGATGATATTCTTTTTTACCTCGCGCCAGATATCTTCTGTTGTATCCGGGCAGATTACTGTAACCGGAGAAAAACCGGGGGTTGAGGTTGGTGTGAAGGCTCCTGAAGGTGGGGTCGTTGAAAATATTCCGGAAGGAGAGACCCCCGGGGGGACCGGGATCAGCAGACGTCTTATACAAAATCAGAGAAGAGAAGAGGCGAAAGTCGGGGGAGAAGCGATTTCAGAAGAGGGTGGGGGTACGAAAAGCGCCGAATCCGGTCGAGGTCTTGCACTATTCAGACACAGGCGGGTTACCGTGGCCCTTCCGGAACCTGACCCACTCAGTATCAGGAGACGGAATGCCATTGCCGTTCCCAGAGGTTTCAGGAGGCTCTTTTTCAGAAAGACAGTTATTCCGGTGAAAATGCCTGCTCTGGTTAAAAAAGGGGAGGAAACAGTACCCGAACAGCCATTGAAAACGGCAGGTGGGGAGCCTGCTGGGGGAGCTCCCGGTGAAGAGCCGCTTCCAGTATCTGAAGCGCAGAAAGGTTTTTTTTCAAAAATGCTTTCCCCCATCCTGAGGCTTTTCGGTCGAGGAGAATCCGAACAGTTATCCGTCGAGGGTGTTCCCGAAGCTCCTGCTGTAACCGCCCCCGAGATTGCTCCCGGACTCGCTGGAGAGCCGGCAACAGGGGTTGAAACTCCGGCTCTGGGAACTATCGTCAGGAGACAGGAGCCTGAAAAACCTTCGGAGGAGGATATTCGCCGTATCGTCGATCCTCTCGCATTGATCAGGAGCATGGATGTTTCACAGATGAAGGAGACCCATTTTTCTGAGCAGCCGGTGTACAATGAAAATGAGATGAAGAAAATCGAAGAAGAATCTCCCTTTGACCATGTGCAGATATCCTCGGCTGAAAGTATCAACATGGATATTCTCTGGCAGTACCCGCTCATTCCGCGGGAAACCGGCGCCATAATTCGTACAGGCGCGCTGGGCCGGATTGATGATGACCGCACCATTGATGTTGTATTCGGGAATAAAAAGAATGAGTTGATTGCGCTGAGCGGGAAAAATGGTGACGAAATATTCAGCCAGGAACTCGCAGGGCCGTTTCTCGAGCCTCTGCTTGTTGATATCAACAAGGACAGGCTGCCGGAAGTAATAGTGACTTTTGAAGACGGATCGATAACGGCATTCACGGCAAACCTGGAGGAGATCTGGACGTATAGCGGTGGCCAGAAAATAACATCACTTCCAGTTGCTGTGGATGTCACTGGAGACAGTATTCCCGATTTTATATTTGAGACGTATGATATGGAGGTTGTTGCTGTAGACGGAAAAACCGGTTTCGAGATATGGAGGTTCTATGATGCGGACGGAGAGCTTTTATACTCACCTGTGGGAGTTGATTTAAACGATGATTCGACGACGGATATCGTATTTACTGCAGTCGATGGATCGCTATTTGCCGTTGATGGAAAAACAGGGTGGGGACTCTGGAAGGGGGATATTCTGGGAAGGCCTGCCGGGCCTTCTGCTGCCGCGGATCTTGATGGTGATGGCAATGTTGATCTCGTAAACATTACAAAAACAGGTATTATGAGCGCCTACGGGAGGAAAGGCAACCTGCTTTTTACCTGGGAAACGGGCTCGACATACAGCACAGGGCCGTCAATCGGTGATATAGACGGTGACGGGGAAAAGGACATAGTCTGCATCGATGACAACGGGCTTGTGCGGGCATACACCGGTGAAACACGCCGTGAAATATGGAATTTTCAATCGGACGACGGTACCTCTCTCGGGAGAATAGCTCTTGCCGACATCAATGCCGACGGGAGCCTGGATGTTGCCTTCACGACGTTTTCAGGCGCCATGTATGTGCTTGATGGAAAAACAGGTACTATACTCGGTATTTTCAATACAAATGCATACAGCTTTACAACGCCGATTGTATATGATATTAATCGGGATAAAAGGGAGGAAATTATCACCGGTGCATACAGCGGGGAGGTGTTTGCTCTCCAGATGGCAGACAGTAAAAGGGGGATGTTCTCATTCAAGCGCTCCTCCTGGGAGACTGTGAATCATGATATACACAATACGGGCTTTTCGGAAAGCTATCTGCCTCTTTTCAAGAAAAATCCATGGGACTGATCCTATGAAACACATTTTCGTAATTTTTATATCGACACTTTTCTTACTTCTGCCTTCGTTCTCCTTTGCATCTTCAAATGCTGACGATGCAGTACCGGATAGCGAACAGGCGTCCGCTGTTGAAAATTCCACCGACCGGTCTGATCCGTCCGGGCAAAATGATCCTCTTTCCATTATTGAAACCAGACGCAGCGAATCTGAAAAAGAAAAAGAAAAGAAAAAACCGCCGGAGGTGAAAAAGCCCGAAGGCGGGATTATAAAGGGTACACTGAAGGATGAAAGAGGCAATCCGGTACCGGGAGCTACCATTACCTGTTCAGATGAATCGGGAGCAATCCTCGAAAAAGCTGTAACCGATGCGATTGGCGCATATGAGTTTAAAAACCTTGAGTCAGGTACATATACGATTAATGCGTACTACAGCGGCTTTGTGCCTCCCCTGGAGATAAAATTCGAAAAAGGCACAGTCTCGCGGCCGCCGATCCCGACCGGTATTGAAGCAGTTGAAGTGGATCGGGGGTATGGTGAGGGCTCCATTATACGGGTCAGCTGGGATGCAATGGCAAACTCAACAGGGTACAGATGTGAGCTCTATATCAGAAATGAGAGAGAACCCGTGATGAAATATCCGGATATGGAGCAGAATTTTTGCGAGTTCGGCAACCTGGAAGTGAAGACCGAGTATCTGGTTCGGGTATACTCGAAGAACAACTCCGGTTACTCTTCTTCATATGCACTTGCACTCATACGGACAAAGAACAGGCCGCTGTCTGCTCCGTATGGGCTGGGTGTGATGTCGGCTCTCAACAACCAGGTCAATCTGATCTTCAACAGTTCAAATTCATCGGATGTTGCCAAATACGTTCTCCAGATACGGAAAGGAAAAGGGCCGTGGCTCTACTATACAAAAAAAGGTCTGTCCTCGAATAAAGGAGATGCATATGTTATCCAAAGCAAGAGCGGCGGACTTATTGCATATATAATTAATGACATCCTTGAAAACGGCGCGCCTCTTATTGAAAATAGCAGGCCCTATTCCTTCAGGGTCATGTCCGTTGATTCAGCCGGTTTGCTGAGCAGTCCGTCTTACCCTGTAACAGATATTGTACTCGAGGATACGGTCCCGCCCTCATCGCCCTTTAATATAACCTATAAGTTTATTACTGAAGACAGGGTGCGGATACACTGGGAAACGAAGGACAGTGATATAGAAAAGTTCAGGGTCTATTACGGCGTAACAAGAGACCGCTGGGATGGCATTGCATACACTTCGAAGGATTACCTCGATCTCCTGGTCAATAGAACGGCTCTGCAGGACAGGGGCCTCTACATTACCGTTACTGCAATCGACAGGGCAGGAAACGAGAGCAGGTACATGCCTGTCAGTGAAAGCGTCACCGCGCTTTCCGGCGGACCGATCGAGAAGGATATTATTCTACCTTCGGAAAAGATTTTCAGGGATGTGTCTCAGGCGGTTAGACAGCCACCGCCGAAAAAAGTCGTCCGCAAGACGCAGGAAATAAAAAAACCTACGGCACCGCCAAAACCGAAAAAGTACGATGCCGTTTATCTGAAGGAAAAGGGGTACAGCGTCGATAAGGGAGAAACTGCAGTATTGAGGGGCAGTATACTTTTTCCGGACAACGCAATTATTACGGTTAACACCGGAGGCACATTGATAGTCGAAGATGCCCAACTGGGGCCGGAAGGCAGTCTGTGGGGCGGCATCAGGTACCTTTCCGGATCGTCCGGATATATCCGCCAGTCTATCATTTCCGGTGCTGCAACGGGTATTGCCGTGCTGGACAACAAGAGTGGACTTTCATTTACGGATATCGGTGTGAATTATTGTAAGGAGAACGGTATTTTTGTCAAGAATAGTTCACTGAGTATCGATGTTGCTAACATCACGAATAATAATACGGGCGTTTTTGTCATGAACGGTGACCTTAAAATATCAAATGCGGATATAAACGGGAACTCAAAAGGGATATTAGCCAATAATTACCGGCTTGATGTGCAAAATACCATATTCAGGTACAATAAAAATTATGGAATACGGTTGTACGGTGGCGGAAAGATAACGGACAGTATTTTCGAGTCCAACCTTGTCGGTATTGTGTTCGAGGAAGGAAACGGCAGGGGAATTGTGACCGGATGTACCATAGAGAAAAATCGAATTGATGGAATAGTGGTTTCTGCATCGAATGCGGATATTCGCAGCAACAGTATTTCCGAGAACGGGCGCCATGGAATTTACTCCAGGGATGGGGCAAATCCGATCGTTGTGAAGAATGATATTATCAGCAATAAAAAATATGCTGTTGTGGGCGGCGGCAGGGTGAGCGGTTGTTTTATTGCATATAACAACGGCAGTATCTATACCGATGATACGCTGGAGAAGGGGAAACCCGATAATGTACTGAGCAGCTCATCATCAACTGTTATTAAACAGATTGTCGACGTAGATTATATTCAAGCACTGTCATACAACTCTGTTCTGCAGTAGTACGGATGCAACGCGTCCGGGTTGGTAAGGCGGGTTCTATTATAAATACGGATTGTCTTGTATGAGCATTGAAATTAAAGACAGAATCGGGTTTCTGCTACATTCATTGAAAACATCGAGAAAAACAATCGCAACCGTGCTCCTTATTGCCACTTTCGTCGCGATTTTTTTGTTTATTTGCGGGTCATTCTATTTTCTCTTCCGATACTACGAATCAATAAACAACGCATACTATGAGTCAATTATAAAAGGGGTGTATTCGTTCCAGGATGAAATTATCCGTCGAAACTCGTACAGAGACGATGTAACGCGCATTACACGTACACTCCTGAAAAACAGCGGCGTGAAACAGGCCTGGGTGACCGACCGGGACGGCCGGCTGATTTTTCATACCGATTCGTCTGTACTCGATGATTACCGCTCCAGACGTCTTCCGGCCGAGTATCATGATAGTATTGAACAGGTCTGGCAGTTTCAGGATGGATACCCCCTGATGAAGGTCGTCCCGCTGAAGGGGAACGTCCCTTTGAAGGGGCAGGTTATGCAGAGAATCTCTTTTCCACTGTACCCTTTCGGGATGGAAGATGTGGATTTCATCATGGGAATGGATGTGAAACGGTTTATTAAACTGCCTGACCATTTGCAGCTGTTTTTGCCATTTGCAGGTGGGTATATCGTTTTGTCGGTTCTCCTGTTGTTTCTCCCCTCTTTTTTACTGATCAGAGGAAAACTGCAGTCTATTGAATCGCAGGCCGGTTTTTTCATGAGCAGGGTCCAGGCGAAGCCGACAGTACCCGAAGCTTCACCTGAAGCGCCGGGTGATTCAGCCTCTGTCCAGGCGAGGTCTGAACAGTTGCAGGCAGCCGGGACTGCCGCCCAGAAACCTTCCCCTCAAACTTCTTCAGCAGGAACTGGTACAGTGGAGGCTACTCCTGCAGAACCAGTCACCGTGGCCCGTACTACCACTGCTGAGGAACAAAAACCGAAACTGGAAGTAAAGGAGGAGGCGAAAGAAGAAGTAAAAGGGGGGAGTATAAAAGATGAGGTGAAAAAGAAAGTCAAAGACACCGCCTCTGAAAAGGAAACACAAAAACCTGCGGCAGAGAAAAAAGCAGCAGAAATGAAACCGGCCGAAGGCGACAAGATGCGGGAGACCTTTTTAAAACTAAAGGCCATTAATTTCAAGAAACAGGCTGTCGAGCTTTTGTTTGTACAGGCGAACAGCTATATTTTTCATTCCACCGGGGTAGAGGGAACGTATCAATTTTATCATCAAACGGGAAAAAGCCATTTTTATTTAGCCTACAGCTCACCGCCCGGCAACCCCGAGGCTTTGTACGAACAGATTCCAAGCCTTCGGGCCGGTTTTCGCAGGTCTCTCAAGGAAGATGTTCAGTTGAAAAATCTTCTTGTGCAGTATAACAATCTCTGTCTCGCGCGGAATCTGCCGATCGATCTATCCATTATTCATATAGAAGAAAACACGAAAGGCGTTGAATATTCTTCATGCGGTCGTGGAAAGGCTATCTATCTCAAGCATGGTGAAGAAGAGGTGAAAACGCTTGAACTTGATAACCCTCAGCTTGGAAAGCTCCAGAAGGAGGATTTTGCTGCTCAGATAGAGATTGCCGATATTCGGTTCGACAGTGACGATATTTTCGTTATGCTTCCGTCAGATGCTGAAGAGATAAAGATCGATAATACAGACCTAGATTCTCTAGTAGGTATAACGATAGTACAGGATAGAGGCCTGAGTGCTCAGATCATCGGTATGGAAGCGGTGAATCAAATCGAATCATTGCCCGAAGAGCAGAAAAGATCTTTGCCTGAAACAGGATTTACCGTGCTGAAGTTTCTCTAAGGCATCTGAAATAAAATCTGTCGTTGAGCATCATTGCGGGATTTTTTAATTTTAAAGCACTTGACATTTGAAAAATGTTGTAGTATTTTTAGTGTGCTCGGTATACAGAGATAGTGTTTGTACCTCAAGAGTCGCGGTGCCGGCTCTTTTTTTATTGCACTTTTCACCATTTTTGGTGTAGACAATGGGCAGGCTGGATGCAACATTGCTTTCGGAGCTCGAGAAAATAACCGGGCCTTTGAATATATCTGTTGTCGAGCTTATTACGGCAGGTGGCAGGGGAGGACTGCAAATCAAAGTCGTTATCGACAAGGGGGGTGGCGTTTCTCTCAACGACTGCGAACGAGTCACGAGGCTGTTCAATGAAAGGCTTTCAATACTGTCGCAGATCGACATCGAGGACTACACTCTGGAAGTCTCCTCACCGGGTACGAAGAGAATATTTAAAAACAGAAAGGAATACAACCTGTTTAAAGGACGCCGTGTAAAGGTTATCCTTGAAAAGCCTGTCGAAAAGGGAGGCCCAGCGGTTATTCATGGTATACTGGAAGGGATGAAGAACGATAACATTGTGCTTACGGTTGACGGAAAACCATTTTCAATCCCTCTGGCTAATATACATAAAACCAAATTAAACGGGTAAGGGAGGAAATATGGCAAACGAGTTAGGTGAAGCAGTCAAACAGCTCGTTGCTGACAAAGGTATCTCGGAGGATCTCATATTAAAGACAATCGAGATGGCTCTCCTCGCTGCATATAAGAAGAAGTTCGGCACTACTTCAAATGCGGAAACCATTATTGATGAAGAGAATGACGTCGTAAAGATTTACTCAAAGAAAGAGATCGTCGAGGATGTTGAGGACCCCGTGTTTCAGATCAGCATCGAGGAAGCGCAGGACCTTGTGTCGGGCGCAGAGAAGGGCGATGAGCTTCTTATCGAACTGAAACCTGAAGATTTCGGAAGAATTGCAGCACAAACCGCAAAACAGGTGGTCAGGCAGAGACTCCGTGAGATTGAAAAAGACGTCGTGTATAACGAATTCAAGCAGCGCGAGGGAGAGATGATCGTCGGCTATTTCCAGCGGGAACGAGCCGGAACAATTTATGTCAATCTGGGAAAAGCCGAAGGCATCATGCCCAGGAGCCAGCAGTCTCCAAGAGAGAGTTATGCGGTCGGGGAACGTATCAAGGCTCTGGTACTCGAGGTCAGGAAGGGCACAAAGGGGCCCCAGATTATCCTTTCACGAAGTCATCCCAGTTTTGTAAAAAAAATATTTGAGCTCGAAGTACCCGAGGTCGCCGACGGCACGATCGACATCAAAAATATTGTCCGTGATCCGGGCTATCGCACCAAAGTCGCGGTTTACTCACTTCGGGAGGAGGTCGACCCTGTCGGCGCCTGTGTCGGACTGAAGGGGATACGGATACAGGCTATTGTGGGAGAACTTGAAGGTGAGAAAATAGATATTCTCAAATGGGACCCGGATATACGCAGGTATATTTCAAATGCCATGAATCCTGTAAAGTTGAGCAAGGTGATATTTACGGATGAGGAAAACAGAGAAGCGCTCATCGTAGTCCCTGATTCACAGCTTTCCATCGCCATAGGCAGGCAGGGCCAGAATATACGGCTTGTCTCGAAGCTTGTCGGGTTGCGGCTCGATGTCATGCCCGAAAAGGAGTTCGAAACCTCTGAATACGCTGAATTTGCCCGTAAGGCCGCGGATGAGCTCTTCAGCATCCAGGAGGAAGAAGCAGAAGTTGTTACTGTGAAGGATATTCCGGGCATACCCTCAAAAACTCTCGAAGTGCTTGAAAATGCTAGTCTTCTGAATATAGAAGATATTATTGATAAGAGTGTACAGAATCTTGTTGAAATCGAAGGAATGAAGGAGGAAATGGCAAAGGAGCTTCTCGCTACTCTTTCGAATAACATTGAGGTTGTCGAGGAAGAACTTGTGAAAACAGAGGCTAGTGAGGAAACTGAGGAGGAGTACTACGAGTGCCCGGGTTGCGGCGGAAGAATAACTGAAGAGATGGATAAGTGTCCGAACTGCGGCGTTGAGCTGATTTTTAAAGACGAAGACGGGGAAGAGTGATACTTTGTGCATAAGGATATGAGGTAAAATATGCGTGTTCATGAATTGGCAAAAAGTGCGGAGCTTGATACAAAAGAGGTTATAAAAATTCTTAGCTCCCTCGGCATCAAAAACAAAAAATCCGCAAATAAGCTGAGCACCCAGGAACTTGGCAGGTTCCATGAATACGTTGAGAATAATTTGAAAAAGCGCCCTGAGGTCGCACTCATTAAAAAGAAGGAAAAGGAAGAACCTGAAGAGCACAAAAAAATAGTTATTAAAAAAAAGAAGGTCATAATTTTAAAAAAGCCGCATAAAGCGGAACCGAAAAAGGTGGAGGTCGGTGCAAAAAAGAAAAAAACTGCAGCGCCTGCTCCTGTGTCTGAAAGTGCAAAAACGGCCAGAAAGGAAAAGCCGGAAAAGGTTCGGCCTGCGGCCCGGTCGAAACGTCTATCGAAAACAGAAGAAAAGAAATCTCATTTCAAACTGAAGGAAAAAACAGCTGCGGCAAATAAAGAAAAGGAAGCCGGTAAGAAGTTTATCAAGAAAAAACACGGATATAGAAGGTATCTGAAGGAAGAGGAAGAAAAGGAGCATCTTGATAAACTACTTCAATATAAAAAGAAAGGCGCTCGGCCGATAACCGCAAACCCCATCCCCAAGGAAATCGAGATTCTTGAAACCGTATCCGTTGGTGAGCTCGCCCGCAAGATGAATCTCAAGGCAAGCGATCTTATCTCAAAACTCATTACGCTCGGTGTGATGGCACGCATCAACGATCAGATTGATTCCGAAACCGCCACACTTGTGGCCGAAGAGTATGGATGCAACACAAAAGTCATCTCTCTGTATGATGAAACAGTCATCGAGGAGGAGGAGGATCGGCCTGAGGATTTGAAACCGAGGCCCCCCGTGGTGACGGTAATGGGGCATGTGGATCACGGAAAGACAAAACTTTTAGATGCTATCCGAAACACAAATGTTGTTGATACGGAATCCGGCGGAATCACACAACATATCGGCGCATACAAGGTGCATCTGAAGGACAGGGAAATTGTGTTCATCGATACGCCCGGCCATGAAGCGTTTACCAGGATGAGGGCGCGTGGAGCAAGGGTCACGGATATTGTTGTTTTAGTTGTTGCCGTTGACGACGGAGTAATGCCGCAGACTATCGAGGCTATTGATCATGCAAAAGAAGCAGAAGTGCCGATTGTGGTAGCGCTGAATAAAATCGATTTAAAGGGTGCGAACCCGGACAAGGTGCGGACAGAACTCTCTGAGAAGAATGTGGTTCCGGAGGAATGGGGTGGCGATACGCTCATGGTTGAAGTATCCGCGCTGCAGAAAAAAGGGATAGATAATCTTCTGGAAACCATTGTTCTGCAGGCCGATATGCTCGATCTGCGGGCAAGTCCTGAAAGGCGTGCAAATGGCACAGTAATCGAGTCCAAGATCGACCCGGGGAGAGGGATTGTATCGACAATTCTCATGAGTACGGGGACACTCAGACAGCAGGACCCCTTTGTTGCCGGTGTTTATCCGGGCCGTGTGCGGGCCATGTTCGACGACAACGGAAAGCCGGTCAAGAATGCGTTTCCCTCAGATCCTGTTGAGGTCGTCGGATTCTCCGGATTACCGGTCGCAGGTGATCCGTTTCAGGTAACTGAAAGTGAAAAACTGGCCAAGCAGATCGGCCAGAAGAGACAGGAGCTGAAGCGTCTCGAGGAATCGAAAAACGTTAAGAAGGTGACACTTGAAAATCTCTATGATCAGATCAGGGAAGGGGAGATTCAGGAGCTCAAGGTTATCATAAAGGCGGACGTGCAGGGCTCCGCTGAAGCACTCAAAGACTCCCTAATGAAGCTTTCGACTTCTCAAATCAGACTCAACTGTATACATGCAGGAGTCGGGGCAGTGAATGAAACTGATATTATTCTCGCATCTGCTTCAAACGCGTTGATTATCAGCTTCAGTGTTCGGCCCAATGCGAGAGCTGCAGAAATGGCTAAAAAGGAGAAGGTCGAAATCAGGAAGTACAGCATTATTTACGATGTTATCGAGGATGTTCGGGCTGCAATGGAGGGGCTTCTCGCACCTGAGCTTCGTGAGGAGATTATCGGCAGTGGTGAAGTGAGAAAGGTGATCAGGGTATCGAGGGTCGGTAATATAGCCGGAACCTATGTCAACTCAGGCAGAATCACCAGAACAGCAGGTGTCCGTCTTATTCGCGATGGGATCGAACTGTACAGCGGAAATATTGCGAGCCTGAGACGGTTCAAGGATGATGAAAAAGAGGTCGCTGCAGGGTATGAGTGCGGCATAAAGATAGAGAATTATGACGATATTAAGGAAGGTGATACTATCGAAGCATTTATTATACATGAGATAGCGCAGAAACTCGATACCAGGGCATGATACAGATGGATTTTCGGTCCAGAAAAATTGAGGAATTAATTAAAATAAAACTATCCTCTCTCCTTTTAAAGGGGTTGAAGGACCCCCGTCTCGACTCTTTCATTACTATTCTCGATGTTATGCTGTCCAAAGACAGGCGGTCTGCAAAGATTATTGTCTCTGTTATCGGCTCGGATAAGGAGCAGGGCGATGTAATCGATGGGCTCAGGAGTGCTCGCGGTTATATTCAAAAGAGGCTGAGCAAGCAAATCAGGGTGAAGTATTTCCCGCATCTGTTTTTCATACTCGATAATAAAACCGAGGAGAGAGTCAGGCTCGTCCATAAAATCAATGAAAGTGGTTCACAGTAGGCTGCCGGTATGCGGGTCTGCGTTCCAGTTTGGAGAATATGACAACTCAGCAAAAGAAGAACGACATCTGGAAAAAAATTGTTGAAGCACAGAGAGTAGTACTTACGACTCATGTTCGCCCTGATGGTGACGGCATTGCGTCCGAGCTTGCGCTGTACATTATTCTTACATCGATGGGCAAAAAAGTATTCATCGTTAATCAGGATAAAACCCCCGAGATGTATGCATGGCTGCCTCATGCGGATACTATTCATTCCTACGCGAAAAATGGTCCGTGGAACGAGAATAATATAGATCTTGTTGTTTTGCTCGACTGTGCAGCCGAGACCAGGGTCGGCAGCGTCTATCAGTATATCAAAGAAGCGGCATGTATACTCTGCATAGATCATCATGAGAATTCGATCGACGACGACGAATGTTATATAGACGTATCGGCCTCGAGTATCGGGGAAATTCTCTACAAGATTATCCCGGGGGTCGAGGACTATCTCGATCATGATGTCGCCACCTGCCTCTACACGTCGATTCTTACCGATACCGGTTCATTTGCCTATTCCAATACAAGTGAAGGAGTTTTCAGGATAGCCTCACGGCTCATAGAATGTGGGGTTCAACCGGCTGAGACGTACAGAAACATATACTGCAAAAAGAAAGCTACGCATTTCAAACTACTCAGCAGGGCGCTAGGGCTGATGAAAACCGAATCATCGGGGAAGATCGTGCATATCTCGCTTCCCAGTTCGGTTTACAGAGAAACCGGCGCCGATGAAGAAGACAATGAGGGCATACTCGAGGTGGTTCGGGGTTTTAAAAATATCGAGCTCATAATACTTATACGTCAGCTCGACGCACACCAGGTCAAGGTCAGCCTGAGATCTACGGACAACATCAACTGTAATGCACTTGCCTTGCTTTTTGGAGGTGGGGGGCATTTTAAAGCGAGCGGGTTCGTGCTCGATGGGGAAGTTGAAGAGATCGGCACTTCGGTTATTTCCAGAATATTGAGAGAGGTTTCAGAGAGGAAATGGATGTAGATGGTATTCTTCTTGTTGATAAGGAAGCAGGCCGCACATCCTTTGAAACGCTTAAAATAGTAAAAAAGAGCCTCGGTGTGAAAAAGGCAGGACATGCGGGAACTCTCGATAAGTTCGCGTCTGGTCTGCTTATAGTATGCATCAACAGAGGTACTTCGGTGCAGAACCTGTTGATGTCCCAGTTCAAGAAGTACAGAGCTCAGATTTATCTCGGTGTGGAGACGGATACCCTCGATCGATATGGAAGGATCATTAAGACAGGTCCTGCGCGTGGAGCTCCGCGTATACGGGTGGAACAGGTCCTTTCAGAGTTCATTGGTGTAATCGATCAGATTCCCCCAGTATTCTCAGCGATTCGGTACGGGGGGAAACGGCTGTATAAAAGGGCGCTAAACGGCGAATCCGTGGATATAAGACCTAGAACGGTTGAAATCAGGCGGATAGAATGTATCGGCATCGAACGGAACAGGATCTTAATTGAAGTAGTCTGCTCAAAAGGGACCTATATACGGTCACTTGCACGTGATGTGGCAGAATCTCTGGGAACATGCGGGTTTCTCCAGGAGCTCAGAAGGCTTTCAATCGGCCGTTTTTCCGTGCAAGATGCATATAAGCCCGTAGATATTGACGGGACCGTCCCAATTATGCCTCTGCATGAGGCATTGGATCTATATCCCGGGTTTGAAGTAACGGGAGAGCAGATTCCCCTCATTTACAATGGTGTTCCTATTGAAAAGCTGATTTCAGCCGATCATCCGATACACAGGTTGCACGGGTATGTACGGCTTTTACATGCAGAGAGGCTTGTTGCTCTCGTAGAGGCGGGGCAAACCCTGCGGTATTACAGGGTGTTCATACATAACTGACTACTGCTCCGGAAATGTTGGTGAGAGGGCTTCCCACGGTCTACATATGAACAGGAAGTCTGAGTAAGGATAACGTGGTGTATATTATCGAGGTTATCAAGAGGATGGAGGAATTCCATGGGAAAGTCGCTCTCACTATCGGAAATTTCGATGGCTTTCATCGCGGGCATCTGCGCATCCTCCGCACCCTTGTACAGACATCAAAAGACAGAGGCCTTTTACCCACGGTTCTGACATTCAAACAACACCCGCTTTCGGTACTTTTGAACAAAAAACCGGAAAAGTTGTCTGCACCGTCCGATAAAATCATAATGTTCGAAGAAGAAGGGATCGAACTGTTGCTGTATGTTGATTTTTCCAGGCAGTTTGCAGACCTTGATGCGCTTTCCTTTTTGTCATTCCTGAAGTCGACGCTTGGGCCCGGGCTTTACTGCCTCGGGCAGGCGTTCAGATTCGGCAGGGGAAATCAAGGAGATACAGATTTTCTCAGGGAGTATGGTCCGCAGTTCGGTTATGAGCTCATACTTGTTGATGATGTTTCATGGGGAGAATTACCTGTTTCGAGCACAAGAATCAGGAATGAGGTGAAAAAAGGTAATTTCGAGCTTGTAAAAAATCTGCTTGGAAAGCGGTACTACGTTTATCTTGTCCACGTACAGTCCGATTCTTTTGTTTTTTCGTCATTTTTTACGGACTGGGCTCTCCCAGTTGAAGGTCGATTTTCAGGATGCCTTGAAGACATGCATACGGGAAGGCGGGCTGATGTTGAGATCACGACTTCGAAAGGAAAATTTGAGGTTTCGAAAGGTGATGTCGGTGATTTCTGGAATACTGACTCGGAAAACGATAGAGAGAGTTCTGTAACAGGCGGTACGGGTGATAGTTCCGGTACCGGCAATTTTGCAGCATATACACGCCGATTATTCCGGTTTTATTTCAGCGGTGCAGGCAGGAAATAAAAAATTTTGATATTCTATACAAAAACAGTATATTAGCTGTACGAATGGCGTTTTCTCGATGGTAAAAACCGGGATATTATCGAAAAGAGTAAACAGTACCCCCTTCGATATGCTGATATCGTAAAGTGGCGAATGTCGCTTCGCAACCGATCCCTAGCGGGACATAGTATCACAAATAACTTATTTGGAGTTACTTAAAAGTGGCCTACGTCCTCTAGGACCGAATATCATAAAGTAACTTCGCGAGAAGTTGCTTAGAAGGAGTTATGGATGTCGATTACAAAAGAAAAAAAGGGTGAAATCATTGAAACGTTTAAAAAACACGATGGTGATACAGGCTCTCCGGAGGTTCAAATCGCAATCCTCACTGAACGCATTTCGAACCTCACAGAACATTTCAAGATCAACAAGCAGGACCACCACTCGAGACGCGGATTGTTGAAGCTCGTCGGTCAGAGAAGACGGTTGCTTGATTATTTGAAGAATAAGGATATTTCACGATACCGTGATATTATAGGAAAACTAGGAATAAGGAAGTAGGTGTGAATTCTAAATGGAAGAAAAAAAAGAATTGAAAATTGGTGAAGGAACGCTGGTCTTTGAAACGGGAAAAATTGCGCGGCAGGCTAACGGGAGTGTACTGGTTCGCTATGAGGGGTCAGCTGTTCTTGCGACCGCCTGCTCGTCGAAGAGTGACATCAAAGGTCTCGATTACCTTCCACTCACCGTAAACTACGTTGAAAAATACTATGCAGCCGGGAAAATACCCGGCGGTTTTTTTAAGAGAGAGGGCAGGCCGGGCGATAAGGAAATACTTGTCTCGAGGCTGATTGACAGGCCGATTCGGCCCCTTTTCCCGAAGGGATTCAGGCGTGAAATTCAGGTGCTTGTCACCACAATGTCGACGGATCAGATACATCCGCCGGATGTTCTGGCAATGAACGGCGCATCCCTTGCGCTGGGGCTTTCAGATATTCCCCTGCAGAAACTCGTCGGTGCGGTCCGGGTCGGGCTTATCGGTGACGAGTATAGAATAAATCCTACCTTCTCGCAGAAAGAAGAGGGTCGTCTCGAGCTTGTCGTCGCGGGTACTGACGAGGCGATCGTCATGGTTGAAGGGGGTGCTAAAGAGGTAACAGAGGAGGAGCTTTTAGGCGGCATTACATTCGCCGAAGGCTATATCAAAGATATCATAAGGGCGCAGCAGGCGCTCGTCGATCGTATAGGGAAACAAAAGATTCCGGTCACTGATGAACAGGTGGATGAAACGCTTATTCAGGAGGTGAGAAAGATTGCATATCCCCTCTACGAGAAGGCATGTTTCATCCCGCAAAAACTTGAACGGCAGACTTCGGTCGAGGAAGCAGGCGGACAAACGATACAGAAGGTGAGTGAACAATTTGGAGATGAGCTCCCCGGTTATGTGTATGATGAGCTTGAAGCAATCGAAAGGGAGATTGTCCGTTCTTCCATTCTCAAAAACGGCAAAAGAACAGACAATAGGGGGCCGAAAGATATCCGGCCGATAACGATAGAATTGGACCTCTTCCCGAGAACGCACGGTTCCGCTCTGTTTACACGGGGGGAGACGCAGAGTATAGCTATAACGAGCCTTGGAACGGTAACCGATGAACAGAGGTATGACAATATCGAAGGCGAAGGAACAAAAGCCTTTATGCTGCATTATAACTTTCCGCCCTTTTCGGTCGGAGAGGTCGGAAACAGGTTCGGCCCAGGGCGGAGGGAAATCGGGCACGGTTATCTGGCAGAGCGCGCAATCGATGCGGTGATACCGGGCAAAGAAGAGTTTCCCTATACAGTAAGGGTGGTTTCCGAGATTACGGAATCGAATGGATCGTCTTCAATGGCTTCCGTATGCTCCGGCACCCTTTCATTGCTCAGTGCAGGAGTACCGATAAAGGATTCTGTGGCAGGTGTTGCTATGGGTCTCGTTATCGAAGACGGGAAGTATGCAATTCTCACCGATATTCTCGGTTCTGAAGATCATCTGGGGGATATGGATTTCAAGGTGGCGGGAACCAAAGAGGGTATCACTGCTTTTCAGATGGATGTGAAGGTAAGCGGTATTTCCACACAAATAATGCAGGAAGCGCTTGAACAGGCGCGCGAGGGAAGGCTTTTCATACTTGATAAAATGGCGAAGGTAATCGAAAAACCCGTTGACAGCATCTCAAGTTTTGCGCCGAAGATTCTAACCCTGAAAATACCGCAGGATAAAATCGGCACGGTTATCGGCCCGGCTGGAAAGACCATCCGCTCAATAATCGAGAAAACAGGTGCAAACGTGTGGGTTGAGGATGATGGTGTCGTCACCGTTTCGAGTAAAGCCGAAGGTGATGCGCAGGCTGCATACGACATGGTTAAGCAGCTTACGGATGAAGTGGAAGTCGGCAAGGCGTATGAAGGCGAGGTGAAACGTATTGTTGATTTCGGCGCCTTTATAGAAGTCTTACCCGGCCAGGAAGGGCTCTGCCATATCTCTCAGTTAGAGCACCGGCATGTAAACAAGGTGAGCGATGTGCTGAAGGTCGGAGACAAGGTAAAGGTAAAGGTTACGGAAATCGATGCACTCGGAAGAATTAATTTGAGCAGGAAGGCCCTGCTTCCAAAAGACAGACGCTGAACATCGTAGCTGGTGGGTATAAACAAAAAAATCATTTGAAAGATGCATGTAAAATGCATTATATTTATTATAGAAGAAGGGGTCCCCGATAAAGGCCCACCGTTATGTAATTTGAATTGCCCCGGGGTATTTTTTATGCCTTCCTCTACACGGATATTTTCAGATTAATTATTCAGATTTCAACCGGTTTATCCAGTTGTTCGTGAGTAAACGTCTGGTCCGATTACCTGTATCTGAATATCTTTCCCACACGCCTTCAGTATTTCCTGCTGCAACAGCTGGGGTTGGTTTATCAGGCGTTCTTTTACCTGATGATTCTTTTTTTTTATGAAGCGTTCAACGAACATGGTGGTTCCCCTGTCGGCAAACACTTTCCAGCACTGCTCGATTTTCTCCGGTGGAAAGCTTCTGGTAAACCTGCTTTTCCTGCTTCCCGATTGATGTTCAATGTATCGCCGGTATATATCCGTTGTATACCCTGTGTAGTATCGATCGCCTGCAACACGGAGAATATATATCCAGTAAAAACTCTTCGATTCCATAAGATTATCAGGATACACTGTTGTAATAAAAAAGTAAACCCGTGATAACCAAATGTCGCATACGCCGTAATACCGGCATGACATGTTTGTGTTATCCGGACACACACATATCATGTTATTTTCACTGCACCATATACAAGTTACACCTCGGAAGTCTATTTTTTTCTTGACGGGTTCAGGGCGGCGGATAGCAATGATGATGGTAGGTTGACCATAAATGAGCTCTATTATTACGCGAAAAAAAATACTGAATTTTATATCAGCTCTCAGCGCCCACCTACAGTTAAAATACAACTGGGATATGCTCGATGTGTTGATAACACGGTGAGTACAGATTCTGAATCCTGAAAAAAAGATATTAGCGTTTTTCTATAGGTATAAATGTCCGCGCTTCAGGGCCGTTATACAGCGATCTCGGCCGGAATATGCGGTTGTCCTCCCTCTGCTCGAGTATATGGGCGAGCCACCCGGATATTCTCGCCACGGCAAAAATCGGGGTGAACAATATCGGACTGATTCCGAGCAGGCGGTATACTGATCCTGAAAAAAAATCCACATTCGGGTATATGGGTTTCCCCTTTTCCTCCATCCTCTCACGAAAAACCCGTTCAATTTCTTTCAGCATCTCATAATATCTGAAATCATTCTTTTTTTCAGAAAGCTGGTACAGGAACTTTTCTATCACCTTTGCCCGTGGATCCTTCGCCTTGTATACCCGGTGACCCATACCCATGACTTTACGTTTGCCTTTCAGTGCCCTGTCTATCCAATTTTCCACATTTTTCTTGTCTTTGATTCGTTCAACCATGTCGAGCACTTTCTCATTTGCGCCGCCGTGCAATGAACCGTAGAGAGCACCCATGGCAGCTGATATGGAGCAATAGCAGGTCGACAGAGTGGATGCGACAACTCGGGAGGTGAATGTCGATGCATTGAAACCGTGCTCTGCGTGAAGAACAAGACACTTGTCCATGATCTCCCCCTCCAACTCGTCCGGCTCTTCTCCATGCAGCATGTATAAAAAATTGGCGCCGTGCGACAGGTCAGCCCTGGGCGGTATATAGTCTTTCCCGTTCCGGTAGCGGGAGAAGGTTGCTATTACCGATACCATCTGTGAAACCTGGTGCAGCGTGTCCCGGCAGTTGCAGGTTGCAGAGTGCTGGATGACATGATCGACATAGCTGCTAAGATACGTCATAGCCGACTGGAGAAGTTCCATCGGATGGGCACCGGACGGGAACTCGTGTATCATGTACTTGATCGGCTCTTTCAGCTCCCTGAACGAACGCATCCTTTTAGAGAAAGCATCAAGCTCTTCACGGTTTGGCAGTTTTTCATAGAGGAGAAGGTATGTTATTTCCTCATAGGAGCAGTGTTGAACGAGGTCTTCGATGGAGTATCCCCGGTAGTACAATTTTCCCGCCTGACCGTCTATGTTGCAGATTCTACTTTCACCGGCAACAACACCCTCCAGTCCTTTTGCGTACTGTATTTTTTCCATGCAATCCTCTGTAGCGATGAATTATTGGGTAAAGGAATCAGTTCGTTCGCCGTACAGCATTGTATCCCAGCCGATAGGCGGTGTCCGAGAAGAGGCAAAATCAGGTAATCCTTTATGTGCCGGTGGAAAACTCTTCCCGCCTTCCTCTGGATAAGAGATATGTCAGTTCAATGCATGAATTGAACGGTTGTCCACGGCCAGCGCTGCTTCTTTCACCGCCTCAGAAAGGGTTGGGTGGGCGTGCATGGTTCGCGCGATATCTTCCGAACTACCACCGAATTCCATGACTGTAACGACCTCCGCAATAAGATCGGAAGCCCGCGGTCCAAGAATATGTGCACCCAAAACCCCGTCGGTTTTTTTATCGGCAAGGATTTTTACAAACCCATCCTCGGCGCCGAGCGCAATTGCACGTCCGTTTGCCGCGAATCGAAATATGCCGGTGCTGTATTCGCGTCCCTCATATCTGAGCTCCTCTTCTGAAAACCCCACGCTCCCTGCTTCAGGAGTAGTGTACAGTATGTTGGGAACAATCGTATAGTTGACCTGGGCCGGGATACCGGACATACGTTCCACACAGGCGATTCCTTCATCTCCGGCTTTATGGGCGAGCATAGCCCCGCCGATAACGTCACCGATCGCGTATATTCCGGCTGCATCTGTTTCGTAGTTGCGGTTTACACCGATAAAACCGGTTTTTTTATCGATTTGTACACTAAGTTCTTCGAGCCCGAGTCCCTCATGGTACGGTTTTCTTCCGGCGGCGACCAGAACTTTATCGGCCTGAACTCTGGTTTGTGTATTCGATTTTCCTTCAGTGAAAGAGACAGTCATGACACTGCCCTTTTTCGTGTGCCCGGTTACCCTGGACGTGAGCTTGAAGATCATCCCCTGCCTGCCAAGGATCTTCTGCAGTTGACGTGCGATTTGTTTATCCCACCCGGGCAGTATCTGCGGCATCAGCTCGATCACTGTAACTGCACTCCCGAGACGTGCCCATATACTGCCCATCTCGAGTCCTATGGCTCCTGCGCCGATAACCGCAAGTTTTTTCGGAACGGTAGAAAAAGAGAGCGCCTCTGTAGAGCTTACGATGTTACTGTTGTCGAATGGGATGGATGGCAGCTCGACAGGTGCACTCCCTGTCGCAATGATTACCCGTTCAGCGCTGATGATCTGCCTTTTCCCCGAATCGGAGGTTATTTCAATAGCATGGCCCGATGTTTTCCTGCCGGATGGAGGCAGTATTCTGGCACTTCCTCTGTGTAAGTATGCGCCGTTTTCCTTTAATAGAAGTTTTACTCCTTTTACGAGCCTCAGCACGACCGCTTGCTTCCTTTCGATCATTTTCTTTAGGTCGGGTTGAACGGATTTCACGATTATGCCGTGAACGCCAAGCCCGTTTTTCACACGGAAGTACAGTTCGCTCGATTCGAGAAGTGACTTTGACGGTATACACCCGATATTCAGGCATGTTCCACCGGGATACTCGTTTCTATCCACCACAGCGACCGACATACCGAGTTGAGACGCCCGTATCGCTGCGATATATCCGGCTGGACCTGCTCCGATGACTGCAATATCATACACCTTTTGATCAGCCATTTCAGCACCTTTCTCAAATATCGATTAGAATTCTGGACGGGTCCTCAATACATTCCCTGACGCGCACCAGAAAACGAACCGCTTCTCTGCCTTCAACGATTCGATGATCATAGGTGAGAGAAACGTACATCATAGGTCGGATTACTACTTCACCGTTCTCAGCGACCGGCCTGTCATTAATCGCATGCATACCCAGAATACCTACCTGAGGCGGGTTGGGAATCGGAGTCGAGAGGAGGCTTCCGAATACACCGCCGTTGGTAATTGAAAATGTGCCGCCGGTGAGCTCGGAAACAGTAAGCTTCTTTCCTCCCGCTCTTGTAATAAAATCCCTGATCCTCTCTTCGATATCGGCAAAACTCAGCGAGTCCGCATCCCTGATAACCGGCACGATAAGACCCCTGTCCGTCGATACTGCAACACCGATGTTATGGAAATCGTGGTAGACGATGTCCTCACCGTCAACTTCTGTGTTGAGTATTGGGTAGGCGGTAAGCGCAGCGCAGCATGCTTTAACGAAAAAAGACATGAAGCCGAGCCGTGTGCCGTATTTACCGGTAAAGGATTCTCCGTATGTCTTTCTCAGATACATAACCTGAGACATATCTATTTCATTGAAGGTTGTAACATGCGCTGAAGACTGTTTCGCATGAAGCAGGTTTTCCGCCATTCTCTTACGGATGGAAGTCATCTTGATCCTATTTTTTTTCTGTATTCCTTCCCCGGTTTTTTCGGACACTGCTGCAGCGCCGGTTGGCTCTTCCCCGGTTTTTGCACCAGACAACGGTTTTTCGGGAGGCTTTTTTTCCTCTTCAAGGTCGAGCACTATTTCTTTTTTTTGCGCTTTTTCGTGTTCTTCGATATGCGCAAGCACGTCTTTTTTGGTGATCCTGCCGTCTTTTCCGGTTCCCTCAACAGCCGTAGGGTCAAGTCCGTACTGCTGAACCAGTCTGCTGACCGCAGGAGAAAGTACAGCAGAAGATCCTGCGTCCGCAGGCGCCTGTTTCGGCTGATCGGTCCTTGCCTCCGCCAGAGCCGCTTTCCTTTTTTCCTCTTCAAGTGGGGGTTGGTCGGAATCTTCGTCTTCGAGTTTTATCTCGAAATCCACACCCGGGACAGGTTTGGATTTCATCTGAGCTTCCCCTGGTTCGATTTCGGCAACAACCTCTCCTACTTTCACCTCTGCGCCTTCTTCAGCCTTGATTCTGAGAATGCCTGCAGCAGGTGAGGGTACCGCCAGGGTGGCCTTGTCGGTTTCAAGCTCGAACAGTTCTTCCTGCTCTTCGACGTATTCTCCCTCCTCTTTGAGCCACGCGGAGAGTATTCCCTCTGTTATGGATTCGCCTATTTCTGGTATTTCAACCACTTTCATTACGCATCTCCCGTTGTTATGATTATTGTATCTTTTAAGTAACTTCTCGCGAAGTTACTTTATGATATTCGGTCCTCAGGTACGTAGATCACTTCTAAGTAACTTCAATTAAGTTACGTTTTGATACCTAGTCCTGCCAAGGATCGGCCGCGAAGCGACATATCCCGCCAGGGACATTCCCTGGGGGGATTCACGCCGCTTTTAGATCATCACTATACAGCCGCCTGTCTCTTGAACAGGTATTATCTGTTTTCTCCCGGTGTCGCGCATACGGTCCTGCGCCGCCCGTGTCATACCCTCGACAACTGCATCGACCGATTCGAGATGACTTGGATTCGGCACGAGACTGATTGAAAGAGAACTGTTATCTGCGTTTACATGCCGCCGGCGGAACCCCAGGTGGTACTTAACATCTCCTGAGCCGCCGTAGAGTTGCGGGATTTCAAACGCTTCGAAGGATGAAAAGATTTCATGAAACGGTTTATTCAGGATATTTGCAAGAACATTGAGTCTGCCTCTATGAGACATGCCGAGAAAGATCTCCGATACCCCCCTGTACGCACTGCTGTCCACGAGAAAGTGCAGGGCGGGAATGAGAATCTCGGCTCCTTCAAGTGAAAACCTTTTCTGCCCGATGAACCGGGAATGCAGAAAATGTTCGAATTCCTCGGCCTTTATAAGATCTTCGAGAATTGTTTTTCTTTTTTCATCCAACATGCGGGGCCTGTTCCGTGAAGATTCCATCTGTTTCATGATCCACCGCCTGATCGTCTTGTCCTGAATATGCAGGAATTCAACACCGATCGAAGAACAGTAGGTTTCCTGCAGTGCCTGAATGATTTCACCAAGCGTTGCGCTTCCGGGCTGCAGGAATCTTCCAGCGGCAAAAACCGTGTGCAGGTCTTTCTCAGAAAGTCCGAACTCGCCCGGTGTCAGGCGTTCGTATATTCCTTCCCTCTGTTTGTAGAGATAGTGAAGGTCGGCACTCAGATAACCGGTAAGAGGGTTGAGGCGTGCGTAGAGATATCCTACGTCGCGGTAGGCCCACAAAAGGCTGTCGACCCTGCTTTGCTTGAACACCTTGTTTTGTATTTGTACAATTTTTGCAGGTGATGGAGCTGAAGCAATGTCCGAAGTGTTTGAACCTGCGAACATATCCTGCCACTCTTTACCGACGGAATTGGGGGCCGTTTGCCACGTTTTGTACAGTTCCTCTATGTAGTGCAGGTTTTCTGGGTTGATTGCAGAATCGGACATTAAGAAAAACTCCATTACAACATCAATAGCTGCCTGTACATTTTGCCATAGACATATGCAAGCAGGGTACCGGGTGACGGAACCAGGGAGATAAAAACCATCAGTATCCTTTAAGGATATCTCCTATGAGCACGGGGATTTCATCGGGCCTGTCGGCAACCGGAACCCCAGCTTCTTTGAAGGCCTTCAGCTTCGCTTCCGCTGTGCCCTTGCCGCCGGAGACTATCGCGCCCGCATGTCCCATTCTCTTGCCTTTCGGAGCGGTTCTTCCCGAAATAAGGGCTGCGACAGGTTTCCTCATTTCGCTCGAAATAAAATCTGCTGCCTTTTCTTCGTCTTCGCCGCCGATCTCGCCGATGAGTGCGATAGCGTCGGTACCGGGGTCGTTCTCGAACATCCTGAGGAGCTCTACGAAATCGGTGCCGATGATAGGGTCGCCGCCGATACCCACACATGTCGACTGCCCGAAACCACTCAGGGTGAGGTTGTACACAATCTCATAGGTTAGCGTTCCGCTCCTGGAAATTACCCCTATACGCCCTGGTTTATGTATACGTGCCGGCATTATCCCGACTTTACATTCATCGGGTGTGATGAGCCCGGGGCAGTTCGGACCGATGAGCCTGAGCCCTCTCTCCCGTACGTAGTGATAATTTTCGATCATTTCAAGTACGGGTATGCCTTCAGTGATGCATACAATGAGGGGAATGCCCGTATCCGCAGCTTCCCGTATTGCACTGCTTGCGAATTGTGCTGGAACGAAAATGATGGAGCAGTCGATTTCCGTCTGATCTCGGCATTCCTTAATAGTATTGTATACAGGAATACTATTGATGACCTGTCCGCCTCTTTTCGGTGTAACGCCTGCTACCACCCTGGTTCCGTATGCGAGCATGGAACCAGCATGAAAAGAACCGTCATGTCCGGTTATCCCCTGTACCAGAACTTTCGTGTTCCTGTTGATCAGTATGCTCATATCTGCTCCGTACTGTCATTTTTAACGTACATAAGGTTCATCCGTTTGGACGGGAATATCCACTAACAGAAATCTGGTGCGTTATACCACACAGGTTCCCTTAAACTATCCAGGGCACAATTCGAGAAGGCTATGCATACTGGACAACTTTCTCAACCGCCTCGGTCAACTTCTCAAAAACATCGATTCCCGCTTTTTTCAGAATAGCCTGCCCCTCCTTTTCGTTTGTGCCGATCAGTCGTATAACGAGCGGGATCTCGAGCTTCACTGTATCTTTTGCCTGCAGTATGCTCTTTGCAACGTCATCGCAGCGGGTAATGCCGCCGAATATATTAATAAGTATGGCTTTTACAGTGCGATTGCGGGATATTATTTCGAATGCACGAACGACCTTTTCCGGGCTCGAGCTTCCTCCCACGTCGAGAAAGTTTGCCGGATTCCCTCCCGCAAGTTTGATAATATCCATGGTCGCCATGGCAAGTCCGGCACCGTTTACGATACAGCCTATGTCACCGTCGAGGCTTACAAAACTGAGTCCGTATTCACGGGCATCGAGCTCATCAGGGTCGTACTCCTCTGGGTTTCTCAGATATTCCAGCTCGGGATGCTTGTATACAGCACTTTCATCTATCACAATTTTTGCGTCGAGTGCGAGAAGGCCGTCCTTATCGGTCATCGCATATGGATTGATTTCGATAAGTGATCCGTCGATACTGATGAAAAGCCGGTACAGGTTGCGCACGGTCTCAAAGGCTCGTTCAGTCAGCTCATTATCCCCGAATACCGCAGTGAGCATCGAACGGCAGCCCTTTTCATCCAGTCCTTCCAAAGGATTAATTACGAACGTGTGTATTTTTTCCGGTTCGTGCGCTGCAAGCTCTTCAATATCCACACCGCCTGCTGCACTTGCTATAAGGGTAATCAGCTTGGAAGAACGGTCAACGGTGATTCCTAAATAGTACTCCGATTGGATGGAGAGGGCTTTGACGACCAGGGCCTTTTTTACCGGAAGAGATTTTACGGACATGTTTAGTATAGAACGGGCTGCCGCAACAGCTTCTTCCGGAGATGAGGCTATTTTAATTCCTCCGGCTTTCCCTCTGCCACCGACGAGCACCTGGGCTTTGACAGCAGCCCTGCCGCCGAGCTCTTCTGTTATCCCGAATGCATCCTCCGGGGTATCGATCACCTTTCCCGGCGCTGTCTGAATGCCGTTTTGCTCAAAGAGCTCTTTGGCCTGGTATTCGTACAGTTTCATATCACTGTCCTCTCCGCTTTCTGTAGTCCTTTATCTTTTTCTTCGTCAGGTTGATGAGTTTTGTCACCTTGATACCCCGAGGGCACACCTCGGTGCATTTGAAGTGGTTTTCACACGGCCATACGCCGTTCGGGGTATCGAGTACGTCGAGTCGCGCTTCGAATCCCCATCTTCGAGCGGAATGCCGCGCCGCGCGAGCACTGCTGGTCCGTCTCCGGTATTCGCGTACGCATTGGATGTAATTCTGAACATCCTGCCGAAACCGCCGGTTGCAAACAGGACGGCGGCCACCTTGAATACATGTATTTCACCGGTGCCCAGCTCAATTACCACGATCCCTTTGCACTGCCTGCCTTCGATGATGACGTCGAGTACCTGAAATTCATCGAAGAAGGAAACTTCGTTTTTTATACACTGCTGGTAGAGAGTCTGGAGAATCATGTGGCCGGTTCTGTCCGCAGCAAAACATGATCGTCTCACAGCAGCTTCACCGAAATTTCGGGTATGACCGCCGAAACGGCGCTGGTCGATTTTACCCTCAGCCGTTCTGTTGAATGGGAGCCCTCTGTGTTCGAGATCGATTACGGCGCGTACTGCATCCTCCGCCAGAAGAAGCGCAGCCGATTGATCGGTGAGGTAATCTCCTCCCTTCACCGTATCGAATGCGTGCCACTCGGGCAAGTCTTCCTCGACGTTTCCCAGAGCTGCGCTTATACCGCCCTGGGCTGCACCGGTGTGACCGCGCATTGGATTGAGCTTTGAAATCACGGCTGTGCGGGCCGTCCTGCTTGCTTCGAGTGCGGCGTACAGACCGGCGCCTCCTGCTCCCACAACAACAACATCATACTCGTAAGTCACGGGTTCCTCCTTCTCAGTGACTTCGAACAAGTTACGTTTTATACTCGGCCGCGAAGTCGCCACTTCTCAGTGATAGAATTACATTACTTTGTACCGTAATTCTTGTCAAGACGTAACGGTTTTGGGGGTAAATAATTGAGTTATTACCCACGTTTCAAATGTAAGGTTCCGTCAAGGATAAAACTGATTAGTGTTGATGAAGTCTATTGTTAAAAACAGGACTTGTTGTTACATTAAGTGAGTCGCAATTCCGAAATTTCCGGGAAGGCGGTCAGTCTGTCAGGACATATGTATAAGGATGCCCCCGGGTTGTAGACGCTGCAGCGAGATTTTGGTGATGATTACAGGGGGCAAACAGCGGTATCATCGGCACACTGTATCATTTCAATAACTGTAAGGATGAATTAAAATGGATCATGATGTTAAACGCCTTCTCGCGAAGGCTAGGAAACCGCTTGAGATTGCGTCGAAGCTCCACAGGCTGTACAGGGGAAAGGTTGAAACGGTGCCGCGCTGCCGGGTGCGTGACATGCACGATTTCGATGTATGGTATACCCCGGGAGTTGCTGCACCCTGTAAAGAGATACAGGCAGATGAGGATCTGGCATACGAGTATACAAGCAAGTGGAACACCGTGGCTGTTGTTTCCGACGGGACCCGCGTGCTCGGGCTCGGCGATATCGGGCCGACTGCCGCGCTTCCGGTTATGGAGGGCAAGGCGCTTCTGTTCAAGTATCTCGGGGGTGTGGATGCGTTTGCGATCTGCCTCGATACAAAAGACCCTGACACCTTTGTGCAGACTGTCAAGCTGCTCCATCCTTCCTTCGGCGGAATCAATCTGGAGGATATAGCACAGCCGAAGTGCTTTCGTATTCTTGAGAGACTGCGAAACGAGTGCCCGATTCCTGTCTGGCATGACGATCAGCAGGGCACAGCCGCGGTAACGCTCGCCGGGCTTTTAAATGCGTTAAAGGTCGCCGGAAAAAAGCTTGACACGGTAAAAATCGTGTTCATGGGGTCCGGAGCCGCCAATATCAGAATTGCCGATATCATTTTCAAGGCAGGCGCAACAGCCGCAAACTGTGTAATGTTCGATTCGAAAGGCGCGCTTTCCAGGGAACGAACTGATATCAGAGACAACCCCGACCTGTACGAGAAGTGGCGGATGTGCGAATTGACCAATGCATTGAACACGGATGATTCAATAGGGGAGGTGCTCAGAGGAGCCGACGTTCTCATTGCCCTGTCACGCCCCGGCCCCGGTACGATCCGGAAGGAATGGATTTCAGGCATGGGTAAAAACGCGGTGGTTTTTGCGTGTGCAAATCCGGTGCCGGAGATATGGCCGTGGGAAGCAAAAGAGGCAGGTGCATGTATCATTGCAACCGGCAGAAGCGATTTTCCAAACCAGGTCAACAATTCGCTCGGTTTTCCTGGTATTTTCCGCGGTACACTCGATGTTCGCGCTCGAACAATTACGGATGAGATGTGTATCGAGGCCGGAAAGGAAATAGCAAAGACAGCCGAAGCCAGGGGTCTTCACGAGAACTATATTATACCCACCATGGACGAGTGGGAGGTATTTCCCCGGGTTGCAGCGGCTGTCGGTATGAAGGCAATCGAACAGGGAGTGGCGCGGGTAAAAATGAAAAGAAACGAGCTTTTCAATCTGTCTGAATCGATCATCCGTGAAACGAGAGAAAAGACTAAAATGCTCATGGAAAAGGGATTCATCAGGCATATTGATGAGCCGGTATAAAGTGCGGAGAGAGTCATGATCGATATCAAAAAACTGCCGGTATACCGACACAGGAATGTCATTAGCAGGGCCCTTAAGAAAAACCGGGTTGTTGTCGTAGAGAGTCCGACCGGGTCCGGCAAGACAACGCAGATTCCGAAGATTCTCTATGATGCAGGATTTGCAAAAATCGGTAGGATAGGTGTGACGCAGCCGAGAAGAATAGCTGCGGTTTCTGTGTCCCATTTTATCGCTCGACAGTACGGCGACAAAATCCCCGGGATCGTTGGATACAAGATGCGCTTCGTCGACGAAACGGTGCCCCGAACGCGAATTGTTATCATGACGGACGGCATACTTTTACAGGAGTTGAAAGCGGACCCTCTGCTTTCAGAATACAGCATCATAATGGTGGATGAAGCTCATGAGAGAAGCCTCAATATAGATTTCATACTTGGTCTGCTGAAGGGGATTCTCCGTCAGAGGGATGATCTGAAAGTTGTCGTTTCCTCGGCGACGATCAATGCGTCGATATTTTCCGAATACTTTGACGGATGCCCGATCGTGACAATCGACGCACCGATGTACCCCGTGGACATCGTTTACGATCCGCCTGAGTATCTCCATGATTCTGTTGCAGTTCTGGATAAAATCACCCAGGTCGTAAAAAAAATCGAGCAGAGCGGAGTGCCCGGGGATATTTTGATATTTCTTTCCGGTGAGGCCCAGATCAAAGGTTGTATCTCGGAGCTTTCCCGTTTGAACAAACAAAAAACAATGGCGCTTCTCCCGCTTTACGGCCGACTTTCTCAGGAGGAACAGGAGCGGGTGTTTCTCGATTTTCCTTCTCAGAGAAAGGTGATAGTCGCAACGAACATAGCTGAAACGAGCGTGACCATTGACGGTGTCAGGTATGTTATCGATCCAGGTTTTGCCAAGCTCAATTACTACAATGCACGCAATTTCACGTCCTCCCTTGTTGAGGTTCCCATATCAAAGGCATCAATCAATCAGAGAAAGGGACGGGCTGGCCGCACCCAGCCCGGGGTGTGCTACAGGCTCTATACGAGCGATGATTATGAGGACAGGGAGCTGTTTACGAAGGAGGAGATATACCGGCGCGATCTTTCCGAGGTCGTTCTCCGGATGGCGGAACTGGGTATTAAAGATTTTGAGGAGTTTGACTTTATCTCGAACCCGGGTGCGGGAAACATCCGCGGCGCAGTCGAGGCGCTCGGGCTGCTTGAGGCGCTGGATGAGCAGCGCAACCTTACTTCGATCGGCAGCCTCATGGTGAAATTCCCGATAATCCCCCGTCTCGCCAGAATGATTGCTGCGGCCGTCATGGAATATCCCGATGTTCTTGAAGAGGTCCTCATTGCAGCTGCCTTTCTCAACGACCGGGCTCCTTTTCTTTTGCCGCAGGGGTTTGAGCTGGAGGCGCGCAAGGCTCACCATTCTTTTCGTCACAAGTTCGGTGATTTCGTTTCCTATCTCAAAATATTCAGGGGTTTCGAAAAGGCTGAAGATAGAGAGAAGTTCTGCGACCTGTACTACCTGGATTACAAGGGCATGCAGGAAATTTACAATGTAAAACAGCAGCTCAGTGAAATCTTGTCTGAAATCGGCATCCCCGTGGTCAACGGAGGAGACTTATCCCAATATCTCTGCGCCGTATCAAAAG
>Ga0315555_1000248_pt1 | contig 36394 bp, 34 predicted proteins | sample SalMarSW160380MG_FD_202113 | JGI IMG/M metagenome (GOLD analysis project Ga0315555, IMG submission 202113) | Salt marsh sediment microbial communities from the Plum Island Ecosystem LTER, Massachusetts, United States - Salt Marsh Sediment SW1603-80 ... | reverse complement strand
AACAGATAAGGAAAAGCCTGAATGCGGAATATTATCTGGCACTATCCTGAAACTATGGATGAAACTCGTGATCTTATACAACGGGATGGGACTATTCCTCATGGAGGAGGGACAGGAATACTGAGAATGAGTATGCGCAAGGTACGAGGCCTTATCGACCTTTCCGGCCTCAGGCTCGATTATTACCAAAAAAAGACTAGTACTGTTTATATCGGAGCTGCCATGACTTTCAACAAAGTGGCTTCACACACCGATCGGGAATCAATCCTCAATAGAGCGCTCCGATATTCGGCTTCGACTCCACTCAGAAATAGAATTACAGTTGGCGGCAGTGTCGCGCTTTTTCCCATATGGTCGGACATAATGGGCCCGCTCATCGCGCTCGATGCTGAGGTCTCACTCATTGGAATGCATGAGAGTCGGTTTCCCGTTGTGCGTTACATTACGGAGCCTGACCTGAGGAAAGGAACATTGATAACAGAAATTTCACTGAAAGATGAAGAATGGGTGACCTATTATTACAGGGAAACCCGAACTGGTTTCGATTATCCTGCCTTTACGGTTACTGTTCTTCTCCGGAAAAAGGAGGAGTTAATCGATGATATGAGAGTCGTGCTGGTCGGCTGCAGGGGAAAGTTCCGACGCTTCACAGATATAGAGCGGAAAGTGAAGGGGATGAAACTGTCTGAAGTGAATGCTCATGAGCTGATGAATTCTGTACGGGTGGATTTCAACGGCAAGAAGTTTCTGAGTGGTGAATATTTGAAATACATTGCCGGTGTTCAGGTAGAGCGGGGCCTGGAGCGGGTGCTGGTATGAAGTGACCTGAATCCCCCCTGAGGAATGACCCTGGCGGGACCGAGTTTCAAAAAATAACTTATTTGAAGTTATGTAGAAGTGGCGTATGTCCCTGGCGGGACCGATCCTTGGCAGGACCGGGTATCAAACAGTAACTTGCTCGAAGTTACTTAAAAGAGGGATGGGAGAATGGAAGGTTCTTTCTGTATAAACGGAGAAGAGGTGACGGTATCTTTCCATCCGGAAGACACGCTGCTTGCCGTGCTGAGAAAGTACGGATTTACTGAGGTAAAGGAGGGGTGCAGGGAAGGGGAGTGTGGCTCCTGCGTTGTGCTTCTCGGCGGTGTGCTCGTGAACTCCTGCCAGGTGTTTGCCGCCTCGGTCAGGGATAAAAAAATCACAACGGTAAAAGGTCTGGGCACGATGCATGCACCGCATCCGATACAGACAGCGTTCGTCGAAGTCGGCGCGGTTCAATGCGGGTTTTGCACTCCCGGAATGATCTGTGCCACTTATGCACTTCTTGAGAAAAATCCCGACCCCGATGAAACTGAAATAAGGCAGGCCCTTGATGGAAACCTCTGCCGGTGCACCGGGTACGTGAAGATTATCGAGGCTGTTCGTCTTGCGGCCCGGAGGATGCGTGAAAATGGGTGATGCAGTGAAAAAGGACTTTATGAACATCGGAAAATCTGTGACTAAAATCGATTCACTTTCTCTTGCTGCAGGAGATGCGATATTCACCGATGATATTCATGTCAAAAAGCCACTGCACGCCGCTTTTCTCTACTCACCGCACGCACATGCATTGATAAAAAACATCGTCACATCCGCTGCGGAAAAAATGGATGGCGTCGTCGATGTGCTCAGTTATAAAAATGTCCCGCGTATCCTGCACACGACTGCAGGGCAGGGGTTTCCTGAGCCGTCGCCTTATGACACGGTGCTTTTCGATAGACGCGTGCGTTTTGTCGGCGACAGAGTAGCTCTTGTTGCAGCAGAGGATGAAAGGATGGCAGTTGCAGCGGTTCAGAAGATAGAGGTCGAGTATACTGTGCTGGAACCTCTTTTCGATATAGAGAAGGCTTTCGACAAAGACGCGCCGAAGGTCCACGTTGATGACGAATATGCAAAGATACCCGTTACATACAAACCGGAGAACAACCTGGCCGCAGAAATAAAGATAGGCTTCGGTGATATGGAAAAGGGATTTCACGAGGCGGATTTTATCGAGGAGCATACATATAATACGCACTACGCATCGCACTGCGCAATCGAGCCGCATGCAGTTCTTGCGTACTTCGATGAGATGGGAAGGCTCGTGATTGTCTCGACCACTCAGGTTCCCTTTCATGCCCGGAGAATCGTTTCCGCAGTGTGCGGAATTCCAGTACGCATGATAAGGGTAATAAAACCGAGAATTGGAGGCGGTTTCGGAGGGAAGCAGGAGGTCATTCTCGAGCCCCTTGCAGCTCTGGTTGCATGGCGAAACCGGCGTTCCGTGCGTATTGTTCTATCCCGGCGGGAGGTGTTCATGTCCGGCAGGACAAGGCATGCCATGCGCATCAGGCTGAAAACCGGGGTAAAAAATGAAGGGAGCATTACCGCTCTCGAGATGGATGGCCTGTTGAATGCAGGAGCATACGGGACTCATGCACTTACCGTGCTGTCGAACGTCGGGTCGAAAACACTTCCCATGTTCAACAAGATACAGAACCTGCGTTTTCACGGGCGGTCAGCATATACAAATCTGCCCATAGGCGGGGCGTACAGGGGATACGGTGCGACCCAGGGATACTTCGCGTTCAACCAGCAGGTGGATATAATCGCACGGCGTACCGGGCTTGATGTGCTCGAGTATATCAAAAAGTGGCATATCCGTTCGGGTGAAACATCAAAGGTTTTCGAGGCGCTCGGCGAGGGGAAGGAAGGCGTCTCTCAGACCATTAAATCGTGCAGGCTCGATGAATGTATCGACAGGGGCGCGGACGAGATCGGTTGGTACAAAAAGCGCGGTAAACGGATTCAAAGCGGTCCGGATCTCGTACGCGGTGTGGGCGTGGCCGTGTGCATGCAGGGGTCCGGCATACCGAGAATCGATATGGGAAGCGCATCGATGAAGATGAACGAGGACGGTTCCTTCAACCTCTTCATCGGGGCGACGGATATAGGAACCGGGTCCGACACCATTCTGGCGCAGATAGCGGCGGAAGTGCTCCAGGTGCCGACCCAAAATATAATCGTGCTTTCCTCGGATACGGACCTCACACCCTTCGATACGGGAGCATACGCGTCATCCACTACCTATATTTCAGGAAAGGCGGTTGAAAGTTGTGCACGGGAGATTGCGAGGCAGATCACCGGCCGGGCTGCGATGCTGCTCGAAACCGATGAGGACCGGATTTTCCTCCGCGAGGCTACAGCGGTTGATGAGAAAACAGGAAAAACGGTGTCCTTTGAAGAGATATGCCTGCACTCGCTGTACCAGGATGAGCAGTTTCAGATTCAGGCGCAGGCTTCTGCGGTAGTGGATGAATCCCCCCCACCGTTCATTGCTCAGTTCGCCGAGGTAGAGGTGGACAGAAAAACAGGAAGAATAGGGGTCATTGAGTTCGTTTCCGCGGTCGACTGCGGACAGCAGATAAATCCTCTGCTCGTCGAGGGACAGGTCGAGGGTGCTGCGGTAAACGGAATGAGCTTTGCGCTCTGTGAGGAGTATCTGTTCGATTCGAAGGGACGGATGATGAACCCCCGGTTCTGGGATTACAAGATATACAACGCCGTAGACATCCCGGTTATGAAGACGATTGTGGTGAACTCCTATGAAGAAACAGGCCCGTTTGGAGCGAAGTCTGTCGGGGAGATTGCCATCAACGGCCCGGCACCTGCAATTGCAAATGCGGTCTTCGATGCTCTCGGTGTTCGTATGTTCGATCTGCCAATGACACCTGAACGCGTCTGGATGAGAATGAAGGAGGAAGGCGATATTTGATTATTAGAAACGGAAAGGCCGCCCTCCAGGGAAATGATGATTTCGTGCATGCGGATATCCTCATAGAACATGAAAAGATAGAGGCTGTCGGAACGGGGCTTTCGAAAACGGGGGAACAGGACGAAAACGTCATTGATGCGCGCGGGCTATATATACTGCCCGGAGGTATCGACCCGCATGTTCATTTTGACGATCCGGGTTATACGGAAAGGGAGGACTTTTTTCACGGAAGCTCGGCTGCAGCATCAGGTGGTATTACGACGGTCGTCGATATGCCTGATACATCGGTGCCTCCGGTCATCAGCGCCGAAAATTTTGCACACAAGCTTTCCGTTATCGAAAAGAAATCGGTTGTGGATTTCGGACTGTACGGCGGGATATCCGGCCAGGCCTTTGAGCAGGGGTTTTCCGGCCTGATGGAGGAGCTTGCCGGTGACGTTCTGGGATTCAAGACCTACTTCATCTCCGGGATGGAGAGCTTTACCCGGCTCGACCATTATCGGTTCAAGCTAGTGCTGGAAAAGGCGACGGAGCTCGGCATTCCGGTACTGCTTCACGCCGAGGATTACGGGTATGTGACCGCTGCAACAGAGACTGCACGGAAAGAGGGTCATGGCCCCGTTCACTACTATAGATCTAGACCTGAAACAGCGGAGATTCTTGCAGTGCTGGCTGCTGATGAGCTCGCGCGCGAGACAGGAGCGCGGGTTCATATCGTCCATATAGGTTCGGCCGATGCGGCGGAGGTTCTGAAAAGGGGGAGGCTCAGTGGTGAAACAGGCCCCCACTACCTGCAGTTCGACCTGGATGATTTCAAGCGGATCGGGGCTCCGCTCAAATGCACACCGCCCGTTAAGAGCCCAGGAAACAAAGAACGGCTCTGGCGCCTTCTTGCTGAAGGAGTGGTGCGCTTTGTCGCCTCGGATCACGCACCATGCCCGGCTAGGGAAAAAAATACCGGTTCTATATGGACCGATTATGCAGGGATGCCCGGAGCCGGCACGATTTTACCCTATATGTTCTCCGAGGGGTATATGAAGGAAAGGCTCAGCCTCAGGAGACTACTCGAAGTAACATCCGGGAATGCGGCTAAATTCTACGGGATTTTCAGCCGCAAAGGCTCTATAGAGCCGGGCAAGGATGCGGATTTGGTGATTATCGACCCCGCAAAGAACTGGCTGGTCAGAGGTGAGGCTTTTCTCTCGAAGGGCAGGATTACGCCGTTTGAGGGGATGGAGTTCAGGGGGAGGGTGATATACACACTGGTGCGGGGCCGGGTGGTGTACTCGGATGGTAGGGGAATTCTCGTTCAGCCCGGGTACGGGAGACATGTTATGAGGGGAAGCCCCTGATCGATACTGCTATGCCGGGGAGCAGGGTTTTTTCCTGATCAGGAGTAGGGGATTTGGAGAAATAGAGCAGGTCCTCCGGATGGTTATAGTAGTGTGAGGTTTTTAGATGCAGCGTTGAGTTGTTTCGGTATTTTCGCCGCACCATGACGAAATATTTACCGCAGATATATACGTTTTATATACAATGAATAGCTTATATTGTGAGAGGAGAGAGTTGTTATGCAGAGCTTTATTGGACGAGACATACTATCATTGAAAAATTTTGAACGGGCCGAGTTTTTCCGTATCTTCGACATCTGCGACAGGCTGCGGCCCCACGCCGAAAACAGGCGGAACACCGACCTGCTCAAGGAAAAGACACTTCTTACCGCATTCTATCAACCGAGCACCCGTACCCGCATGGCCACTGAGGCGGCGATGCACCGGCTGGGCGGGCACGTGCTCGGATTTTCAGATGCAAAGATGACGCGGGCAGGCGATTTCTACCAGGAATCGATAAAAGACACGGTGCATATGCTCGAGTACTACGGCGACGTCATCGCCATGCGGCATTTTCAGCAGGGTGCGCCTGCAGAGGCAGCCAGATGGGCGAGCGTGCCGGTTATCAACTGCGGGGACGGCTGGGGCGAGCATCCGACACAGGTGCTGACGGACCTGTACACCGTGCTCAGAGAAAAGAGACGCATTGACGGGCTTCATTTCCTGTGTATCGGAGATATGCGGATGCGCACGATGCACTCCATTGGCTATGCGCTTACCAACTTCGACTGTGAGGTATCACTTATTTCGCCTCCTGAAATGTCTCCGACCGAGGAGTGGAAGGCCGAGCTTCGCGAGCAGAATCTCAGGTTCAGGGAGGTAGAACACGTGGAGCAGGCAATAGCGGATGCAGATGTTATTTATATGGAGCCGGTGGTCCAGCCGGACTATACCAAGGCACGGGACGAGCGCGGGGAAACGGTGGGGAATACTCCCCCGAACTACAGGGTAACCCGCAAGCTGCTGCGCGATAAGGCGAAGAGCGACGTCATCATTCTGCACTCCCTGCCTCGTATGGACGAGCTGCCGCCAGACGTGGATAGCACGCGCCATGCCCGCTACTGGGAAGAGGCGTTCAACGGCGTGGTGCTGCGTATGGCCCTGCTCGCGCTCGTTTTAGGGGCGGTTGAGTAAGACTGGTTTGAACTACACATACAGGAATGATACATGATCAATTTGCAGTTGAACAAAGACGCACGGTCGAACAATATCAGGCGGTGCCGAGAGAAGGGCATTATTCTTCCAACAATCGCACAGATGAAAACCCCTGAACTGGTCCCCCAAAAAATCACCGAAAAGCTGAAAAAGGTGGGCCTGTGGGATGTGGATCCTCTCAATCTATTTCGAATCACCTGGAAAAACGAGCCGAAAGAACAGGGAGGCATATTCGACGGCGTCAATTATATGGAGTTTCCCTCCGAGCTTACGGGAGTCGACGCGAGGATCATTGCACTGGTCGGCAAATGGTTTCCGACCGGCTCGCACAAGGTCGGCGCTACATACGGGTGTCTTGCCCCTGCTCTGGTAAGCGGGAATTTCGATTCAGTGCACCAGAAAGCGGTGTGGCCATCGACGGGTAACTACTGCAGGGGTGGCGCCTACAATTCGGCCCTCCTGAGCTGCGAGTGCGTTGCCATTCTGCCAGAAGAGATGAGCAGGGAGCGCTTCGAGTGGCTGAGCAATATCGCAGGCGAGGTAATCGCCACCCCGGGATGCGAAAGCAATGTCAAAGAAATATACGACAAGTGCCATGAACTGAAGGCCGAGCGAGGTGATTCAATCGTTATTTTCAACCAGTTCGACGAGTTCGGCAACTATCTGTGGCACTACGAGGTCACCGGAAACGCCATGAAAGAGGTTCTCGATGCCGAGATGGACACTGGGGAGAGCTTCAGGGGCTATGTTTCCGCGACCGGTTCGGGCGGGACGATTGCGGCAGGTGATTTTCTCAAGCAGCAGTATCCCGAAAGCAAAATCGCCGCATCGGAGGCACTGCAGTGCCCGACGCTTTTGAGAAACGGCTACGGTGGTCACAGGATCGAGGGGATCGGCGACAAGCATGTGCCCTGGATACATAATATACGGAACACCGATATGGTTATTGCGATAGATGATACGGACTGCATGGATATACTGCGTCTGTTCAACGAAGATGCGGGGAGAGCATACCTCGTTGAGCGGGGAGTGCCGGAAAACATGGTAAAAAACCTCGGCCTTTTAGGTATTTCGGGTATTGCTAATCTGCTCGGCGCGGTCAAGTTTGCAAAATACTACGAGCTGCAGAAAAATGATATTGTCGTTACCGTACTGACGGATTCAATGGATCTCTACGGATCGCGAAAGCGGGAGATGCATGAAGCGTACGGGAAGTTCAGCCGTGAAAACGCAGCCGCTATCTACTACGGGGCGCTGATGCGGCAGAGAATCGACAGCATGATGGAACTGTCCCACTACGACAGGCTGCGGATACACAATCTGAAGTACTTCACCTGGATCGAGCAGCAGGGAAGATCGGTGGAGGAACTGAACCGCCAGTGGTATGACCGTGAGTACTGGATAAATGTTCGGAGTCTCACGCCGGAGATAGACAGAGAAATAGAGGTGTTCAACAGAGAAGTGGGCATTTGAGCCCGGGAAGGAAAAGACATGCAGAGCATTTTCAGGGGAAAACATTTCATCACCCTGCAGGAGTGGACCAGGGAGGAGATCGATACCCTGCTTGAGGTGTCGGGTGACCTGAAACTTGATTTTGCCATGGATGTGCCGACCCCCTATCTTCTGTATAAAACGATTTTCCTGATGTTCTTCGAACAGTCGACCAGGACAAGAAACTCGATGGAGGCGGGCATCGCCCAGCTGGGAGGCCACGGCAACTTTCTTGATACGAGCACCATGCAGATTGCGCACGGAGAGGTTGCCAAGGACACAGCGGTTATACTTTCCCGCTACGGCCATGGTATCGCGTGCAGGAACTGCAGCTGGGGCATAGGCAATAAATACCTCAGGGACATGGCGAAGTGGTCGAGCGCACCGGTCATGAATTTGCAGTGCGACCTGTACCACCCGATGCAGGGAATTGCCGACCTGTTGACGATACGAGAAAAGGTCGGTGATCTAAAGAGGTGCAAGGTATCCGTCATCTGGGCATATGCGAAGAGCCATAAGAAGCCGATATCGGTTCCGCTTACGCAGGTGCTTCTCTTTCCCCGGTACGGCATGGATGTGACATTCGCCTACCCGCAAGGCTATGAGCTGCCGGACTGGGCGGTGAACCAGGCGAAAGAGAATGCCGATCGGCACGGCGGGAGTATACGTATTACAAATGACATGGAAGAGGCCTACACCGGCGCCAATATAGTGATTCCTAAAAACTGGGGAAGCTGGGCGGGAAAGAGCAATGTCGACCCGAATGAGCTTCTTGAAAGAAACAGGGGGTGGAAGTGCACTGAGAGAATGATGACTCTGGCGGACAGGAATGTGCTGTACATGCATGCGCTTCCAGCAGACCGCGAAAACGAGGTTGAGAATTCCGTCATCGACGGGCCCAGATCGATTGTCTACGATGAGGCAGAGAACCGCCTGCATACCGCGAAAGCGGTCATGACCCTGACAATGGGGGGAAAATAAATGGGAGAGCTGGCAATTGTTGCAATTGGCGGCAACTCTTTGATCAAAGACAGGGATTACACAACAGTTGACGATCAGTACAGGGCAATATGTGAAACTTCGGAGCATATTGTCGACATCATAGAGGAGGGCTACGATGTCGTGCTGACGCACGGCAACGGTCCGCAGGTCGGCTTTATCCTCAGGAGGGCTGAGCTTGCCTTTGAACTAAGCGGCATGCATATCGTGCCGCTTGTAAGCTGTGTCGCGGACACGCAGGGAGCGATCGGTTATCAGATCCAGCAGGCGCTTCGAAACGAGCTTGAAAAGAGGAAGATCGATCGTGAAGCGGTGACTGTTGTTACGCGTGTTGAAGTGGATAAAAGCGACCCCGCTTTCTCCAATCCGAGCAAGCCAATCGGCTCATTCTACTCGGAAGCTCAGATCGAAGAGGTGCAGAAAAAGCATCCTGCATGGCACATGGTGTTCGATGCAGGCAGGGGGTACCGCCGTGTTGTTCCATCACCGGCGCCGAAAAAAATCATTGAATTGAAGGCGATCGAGCACCTGATAAAGCAGGGCTTTTGTGTTATCGGGGTCGGCGGCGGAGGCATTCCGGTTTTCAGGAATAAGAGGGGTGAGTATGAGGGGGTTGATGCAGTTATAGACAAGGACGGCGCAACGAGCCTTCTTGCCGCACAGCTCAATGCGGACCTTTTCATTATTTCGACTACCGTCGAAAAGGTGAGCATAAATTACGGGAAGCCTGATGAAAAACCCCTCGACAGGATGACCGCAGACGAGGCGAAAAGATATTTGGAGGAGGGTCATTTCGCGCCGGGAAGCATGAAACCGAAGATACAGGCGGTGCTCGATTTTTTCAAGCACGGTGGCAAACGAGCCGTTATAACCAGTCCCGAAAACCTCGCCGTTGCGCTCAGAGGCAGCACGGGCACGCATATCTATTCTGCGTAATTTCTTATCCGGACGCTTTGCGGCCGGATAATGTTTATAATGCCCGTGGTACGCCGGTGAGAGGTATTAAATAAACGGGGACCAGCATGGGTGACATCATGAGGCCGATTCCCTTTCCAGGGATGCTGAAATGGATGGCCGGGGAGTATGGGAGCCAGCGGAGTATTTTTGGAATTCCGGAGTCCTGTTTTTTTGTGAATGAAGGAGGAAAAAGCATACGGGTATTCGATGAGACCTGCGATACCCCGGTTGGTCCAGCAGCAGGGCCGCACACCCAGCTCGCCCAGAATATCGTTTCAGCCTACCTTGCAGGCGGGCGTTTTTTCGAGCTGAAAACCGTGCAGAAGCTCGACAACCTGGAGATCGAAAAACCCTGTATAGACGCATGTGATGAGGGCTACAACACCGAATGGTCGACGGAGCTCTCTCTCGAGCAGGTTTTCGATGAGTACGTCAAGGCCTGGATGCTTCTCCATTTCCTGGAAGCGGCATTTGGGATTCGTCGAAAGGGGGCAAAACGCTCTTTTATCTTCAATATGAGCGTCGGGTATGATCTGGACGGTATCAAAACTGAGAGGATGGATGCGTTTATTACGGAACTATCGAACGCACGAGATCATCCGGTTTTCAAAAAGCATATGGATGAGCTGCATGTATTTGTTAAAAACGGCGGATTCAGCCTGTTTTCCGGCCTGAGAAAGGGGAGCATATCGCCCGCTCTTGCCGATATTTCTCCCTGGATTGCCCGATCCGTCACCCTTTCTACCATGCATGGCTGTCCCCCGGCCGAGATCGAAAAAATCGCAACCTACCTGATGGGTGAAAAAGGGCTCGACACATACGTAAAACTGAATCCGACGCTCCTCGGGTACGAACAGGTCAGAAAGATGCTCGATTGCCTGGGCTTTACCGCTATAAAACTGAAAGAATCGGCATTTACCAAAGACCTCCAGTACGAAGATGCGCTCGCCATGCTCGGGAGGATTCAAACCTTTTCGCGAGGGCAGGGCCGCGGTTTCGGCGTTAAGCTCTCCAATACGCTCGGCACGGTCAATACGCGGGGGATTTTGCCCGGTGAAGAGATGTACATGTCAGGCAGGGTCCTGTTCCCGCTTACAATAAACCTTGCAGCGCGTCTTGCCGAGTCGTTTTCGGGCAAACTTCCCATATCATATTCCGGAGGTGCATCCCAGCTCAATATCAGGCGCATATATGAAACCGGCATCAGGCCGATAACCGCTGTGACCGACATGCTGAAGCCCGGTGGTTATCTCAGGCTTGCGGAAATGGCACAAAGCCTTGAACCGTGTACCGCTTATGTGGAGGAAGGGGTCGCTGTGACACAGCTTCAGAGTCTTGCCAGGGATGCACTAGAGGATCCGTATTACAAAAAAAGGTGGCGTGGTGACCGGGTTGTGTCTGTGGGCCAAAGCCTGCCGCTTTTTGACTGTTATATCGCTCCCTGTGTGACCGCCTGCCCGATTCACCAGGATGTTCCTGAGTACATACAGTCTGCTGGAGACGGAAACTTCGACGAATCGTTAAAGATTATATACGAAAAAAACCCGCTTCCCCGAATCACCGGGTACATCTGCGATCACCGGTGCATGGAAAACTGTACCAGGCTCGACTATGAGGGGCCCGTTCTTATACGGGAGGTTAAAAGAATCGCTTCGGAGCACGGGAAATATGATTCGGCCGAAAGCGGTTTCATCGGCATGCATTCTGAAGAAGAGGATTCAACCGGCTCCGTATCGGGCTCTGTATCCGACAGGTCGAAGGTTGCTGTCATCGGCGCCGGGCCCGCGGGGCTTTCCGTGTCCTGCTTTCTTTCCAAACTGGGGTTTTCGGTCACCGTATTCGAAAAGAAGGATTCACCGGGCGGTGTTATCGCGCATGTTCTCCCGCACTTCAGGATACCTGCCTTGGCAATCGAGGGAGATATAGCGGCGATACGGGCGCTCGGTGTTGATTTAAAATTCAGTGTGAAAGAGACCTTTTCCATCGAACGGTTGAAACGTGAAGGATTCGCTTACATATTTATTGGCATCGGCGCAGAGAAAACAAAGGGGCTTCGACTTGACGGGGGTAACGAAAATATATACGATGCGCTCGACTTCCTGCGGGCATTCAATCAGGATACAGGCGCACTGAGACCGGGTATGCGGGTCGCGGTTATCGGCGGTGGAAATACCGCAGTGGACAGCGCACGGGCGGCGAAAAAGCTTTCGGGTGTTGAGGAAGTTCGCATTATCTACCGGCGTACCGAGGCCGAGATGCCTGCAGACAGGGAAGAATTCGACAATGCTCTGGCGGACGGGGTAGAGTTTCTGCCCCTGCTTCAGCCGGAATCCTTTTCCCGTGAAGGCATTCTTACCTGCAGGAAGATGATTCTGGGAGAACCCGACCAAAGCGGCCGCAGGAGACCGGTGCCGACAGATGAGACCGAAGAAATCCCCGTCGATTCTATAATAGGCGCAATCGGGGAATATACCGATCCCGGGGTCCTTGGGACGATCGGGCTGAAGCCGGGGCCTGACGGGAGTCTGCAGGTGAACAGCGAGACCCTGGAAACAGAAGTCCAAAATGTTTTTATCGGCGGAGATGCGTACCGCGGCCCTTCGACGGTTGTCGAATCGATCGCCGATGCGAAACGGGTGGCTTTTGCCATTGCACGGCGGGAAATACCCGGATTTAAGGCCAATGATATCCCGGGTACAGATGCAGAAAAGCGGGTTTCTGAGATTACGAACAGGAAGGGGAGGGTTATTTTTCCGAGCGATTCAGAGATCGATGCTGAAAAGGCCCGTATAGAGGCTCTGCGCTGCCTGGAATGCAGCCTTGTGTGCAACAAATGCGTGGATGTGTGCCCGAACAGGGCGAATGTTGCAATTGCGGTCGATGCCGGGCAGGGACTGAAGGACATCCGGCAGATACTTCATCTTGATGCGCTGTGCAACGAGTGTGGAAACTGCGGCAGTTTCTGCCCCTACGACGGCCTGCCCTACAGAGACAAGTTTACCCTGTTTGCTTCACAGGAGGATTTTGATGCAAGCACGAACAACGGTTTTATACAGGCAGAGCAGGATGGGCGCAGGTTTGTCCGTTTGCGGCTGAACGGCAGTACACTGTTGCTCGAGATTGGGGGTGACGGTGGAGTTCTCTTCGACGGCGTATGGAAAAACGGGTCGTATGCTGGATTGAAAACCCACATTACCGGAGCTACGGCGCTTATTCAGGCGGTTTTAAGGGATTACCGGTACCTGGTTGATGCGTTTTCTTGATACCAGCAGGGAGAAATGATGATACTACTCAAAAATGCCCTGGCGGTCGATTTTGACCCCCCGTCCGTGAAACCGGGAGTCGATATACTCATCGAGGGAGACCTGATTGCCGATGTAGGTAAGAATATTTCCGCTAAAAAACACGACACGCAGGTCATCGACCTCGCAGGGAACATCCTAACCCCCGGCCTCGTGTGCAGCCACAACCATTTCTACTCTGCCCTCGCCAGAGGAATCACGGCCAATATCAAGCCTTCGACTGATTTCGTGTCTGTGCTGCAAAACCTCTGGTGGCGGCTTGACAGGGCAATCGATGAAGAGATACTCCTTTACAGCGGATTGGTCGGTGCGCTGGAGGCACTCATGGCCGGCACGACAGCTGTGATCGATCATCATGCTTCACCCTCCTTTATCAAAGGCTCGCTTTCGGTGTTAAAAAAGACGTTCGAGAAGGCAGGCCTCAGGGGGATACTCTGCTACGAGGTCACAGACAGAAACGGGAAAACCGGTATGCGCGAGGGTGTTGAGGAAAATGTCTCATTTGTGAAGGAAATTTCACGTGAGAAAGAATCCGGAAAAAATGGTCTGCTCATCGAAGCCGCGATCGGAGCGCACGCCCCGTTTACATTAGGGGACGAGGCACTGGGCCTCCTCGATGAAGCAGTTTCTTCAACCGGACGGGGGCTTCACATCCACACGGCTGAAGACCGGTATGATTCCTCCTATTCCCATCATCTCTATGGAAAGGACATCACCGAACGGCTCGAGGCGTTCAACCTTTTGGATAAAAAGACGATATGCGTTCATGGCGTGCATCTGACGGATGGAGATATGGACCGGCTGAACAACCACGGCTCTTTTCTCGTGCATAATGCTCGCTCCAATATGAATAATACGGTCGGGTATGCGTCAAAACTCTCGAAAGTCCGCAATGCCGCTTTGGGCACTGACGGTATTGGGAGTGATATGTTTGAAGAGATGAAATTTGCATACTTTAAACACATGGATTCTGGCGGCGTGTACCGGCCAGCGGATTTTTTAAGTCTTCTTCATAAGGGCAACACTCTGCTGGAGCGCTATTTTGGCCGCAGATTCGGTCGTATCAAAAGAGGCTTCACAGCGGACCTCGTTTTATACGACTACCGGCCTCCCACGCCTCTTGAGGACGAGAATGTCGCCGGGCACATGGTTTTCGGCCTGGGGTCGCGTGATGTGAAAACGGTTATCGTGAATGGACGCATCGTGTATGAGAACAGACGGTTTCCCTTTGATGTACAGCCGGTGTACGAGAAGGCACAGGAGGCAGCTCGGCGGCTGTGGCGGCGTATGGATGCGATCGAGTAGTACTACAGTGATACATATGGCAAATGTATCTTAATCAATCTTGAGATGAAAAGTATCACTGTCGTACTAGCAGAGAACCGATAAAAAAACGGTATAATACAGGATGGTATTTTACCGACACGGATGGAAATAATACCGGGAAGGCGCAGTACCTTACTGGAACGGAGCGGTACCTTGAAATTTTTCTATGAGTGCAGTGAGTGCGGATGCACATTCGAAATTCAGCCCGAACTGATGGTCTGTCCGGCCTGTTCATCAAAACAGCAGCCCGATGAGCCCCTCAGGGGCGTGCTCGAGGTCAGGCTTGAGGGGAGTATTGCAGCGGATTTTGATATAGTTGACCTTCTGCCCGTTGAAAAGAAATTTTTTCCACCTATCCCGGTTGGAAATACCCCGCTCTGGACACCGATCAATCTTCGCAAGCGCACCGGTTTTGAAAACCTTTTTATCAAGGACGACAGCCTCAATCCAACCGGGTCTCTGAAAGACAGGGCATCGTACCTTGTTGCGGCATTCGCCGTCAGAGAAGGAATTTCGGATGTGGTCGTGGCTTCCACCGGGAATGCGGCTTCCTCTATGGCTGGAATCGGCGCTGCAGCAGCGCTCAGGATCAAGATCTTCATTCCGGTGTCTGCTCCCCGGGCAAAGCGCGTGCAGTCTCTGCAGTACGGCGCCCGGGTCGTGCTTGTGGACGGAAATTACGACATGGCCTACGAGCAATCGATGGCGTACACCCGGGAGCACGGCGGATTGAGCAGAAATACGGCGTACAATCCGCTTACAATAGAGGGTAAAAAAACGGCTGCCCTGGAAATATACAAACAGCTCGGCAGGGCACCAGACTATGTTTTTATTCCGACCGGTGACGGGGTCATTTTAGGCGGCGTGTACAAGGGGTTCAGGGATCTACTTGATGCCGGTTTGATAGAGGGAATGCCGATGCTGTTTGCGGTTCAAGCCGCCGGGAGTTGCGCAATACTGACCGCGTTCAGGCAAGGTGGGTTCGATCCTGCCTACCGGTCTCAGACGGTTGCGGATTCCATTGCTGTTGATATTCCGAAAAACGGCTACTATGCGCTCAAATACCTGCGCATGTATGACGGGCAGTGCTCTGTTGTGGAAGACGAAGAGATACTCGAAGCTCAGAAACTGCTCGCTTCGACGACCGGCCTTTTTGCGGAACCGGCTGCTTCCGCCGCTCTCGCAGGCTTTCTCAGCGCAAAGGACAGTATCCGAAAAGACTCCACCGTGGTTCTGCTGGTAACCGGAAGCGGCCTGAAGGATGTGCAGGCCGCTATGAAGGCGGTTGTGGATGAACAGGACGGCGAATCCGGATGAGTAATCTCATCTGCATAAAAAAATTTTATATACCGTGACCTGTCATACGCAAACGGACAATCTCATTTAATACTGACGAGTTTCAAATGCACTGCTATACGTGAGCGATGTCTTTGTCTTATGGAGAGGACGTGGTTAAATCATCTTGACTAAACTGGCAATTGTTTTACAATGAATCTAACTTTATGATGAGGGGGGAGAGAACTATGAAGAGGTATGTGGTTGCTTGTATTGTAATTTCCGCTCTACTCGCACCCGGTTTTCTTTTTGCAGGGTCGAAAGAAAAGGCTGTTGAGGAGAAACCTTCGGGCAAGTTCAGGGTTGCGTTCGTATATATCGGTCCACCCGGAGACCTGGGCTGGACGTATGAGCATGAACGGGGCCGAAAGATGATGCAGGAAAAGCTCGGTGACAGGGTGGAAAGCACCTACATCGAAAATGTTCCAGAAGGCCCTGATGCAGCGCGGGTCATCAGACAGTATGCCCAGCAGGGGTATAACATGATCTTTGCAACATCATTCGGGTATATGGATGCCATGTTCGAGGTTGCCGGGGAGTTTCCCGATATTTACTTCGAGCACTGCTCGGGGTATAAAACAGCCAAAAACATGTCCATCTACTTCGGAAGGATGTATCAGCCCCGCTATCTCTCGGGTATTATCGCGGGAAAGATGACAAAAGCCAATGTAATAGGGTATGTGGCTGCATTCCCGATCCCGGAGGTTATCAGAGGTATCAATGCCTTTACACTCGGGGTGAAGTCCGTAAACCCTGGTGCGGAAGTTCGCGTTGTGTGGACGAATACCTGGTATGACCCGGTAAAGGAACGTGAGGCTGCCGTGGCACTGCTGGACCAGGGTGCGGATATAATTGCACAGCACCAGGACACGACTGAACCGCAGAAAGCTGCGCAGGAGCGAGGCGATCTCAGTATCGGGTATGACTCGGATATGCGTTCCTTTGTCGGAGACAGTGTTCTGGCAAGTCCCGTGTGGAACTGGGGAGCCTACTACATCGATACGGTACAGAATGCATTGAACGGCACCTGGAAGACCCATCAGTACTGGGGGGGGCTGAAGGAGGGCGCTGTTAAACTTTCCGATTTGAGCCCTAAAGTACCGAACGATGTGAAGGATCTGGTGGACAAGGCGGAGAAGAAAATTCTCAATGGAAATTGGGATATTTTCTGCGGTCCGATTAAAGGTCAAAACGGAAAAATTGTGGTTCCATCGGGTAAGTGCATGAGCGATTCTGATATGCTCAATATGAACTTCTTTGTTGAGGGAGTTGTGGGAACCATACCGGGGAGCTGATCATTACCGGTTTACGGTAACAAAACGACCATAAACAAAAGGCAACTGCAGGAGATCATGTTTTAAGGCTTCATCCGATAGCCGCGGCATGATCTCCTGTGATTTTCTATTGTACTGGCGGACATAATGAATACAGAAATGCCCGTATTAGAGATGCGGGGTATTACAAAACACTTCCCCGGAGTTCTCGCAAACGATCATGTGAATCTGAAACTCTACCCCGGAGAAGTGCTCGCCCTTCTCGGGGAAAACGGCGCTGGAAAGAGCACCCTGATGAATATTCTCGTTGGTCTCTATCGGCAGGATGAGGGCCAGATATTTGTCCTTGGAGAAACCGTCGAGATACACTCTCCCCGTGATGCTGCAGTTCTGGGTATCGGTATGGTTCATCAGAACTTCATGCTCGTTGATACCATGACCGTCGCTGAAAATATCATACTGGGGATGCGGGACGTTTCTTTCATGCCCGATATAGACGGAGTGTCACGCCGGGTTGAGGAGCTTGCACTCAGGTACGGATTGAAGGTCGACCCCGGTGCGTCGATCTGGCAGCTCTCTATCGGCGAACAGCAGAGGGTTGAAATCCTCAAGCTTGTCTACCGGGGTGCGGAGATTATTATTCTCGACGAACCAACAGCGGTGTTGACCCCGCAGGAGGCAGAAGAGCTGAACGGGGTTGTAAAGAGCATGATTGCAGAGGGAAAGTCCGCCATATTTATCACACATAAAATGGAGGAGGTTATGTCCTTCTCCAACCGAGTGGAGGTTTTGCGAAAGGGAAGGGTTGTGTCCGTCAAGAAAACGTCAGACACCAGCCCGCAGGAACTTGCAAAAATGATGGTGGGCCGTGATGTTCTTTTTAGAATTGAAAGACATCCCTGTGAAAAGGGTGAGGTCGTGCTCAGCGTAGATGCGGTACATGCGGATGACAACAAGGGAAACCCTGCTTTGAGAGGGGTGACATTGAGGATCCACAGCGGTGAAATACTCGGCATTGCGGGTGTAGCAGGAAACGGTCAGCGTGAGCTTACAGAAACGATAACAGGATTGCGCCCTGTTTCGCAGGGCAAGATTTCTATAAACGATAAGGATATGACGAACCGCGCTCCCATCGACATGATCCGGGCGGGAGTGAGCCATGTACCCGCCGACAGGATTGCAATGGGAGTGGTGGGAACCATGAGTGTCGCAAACAACCTCGCGATGAAGGGGTACAGAAATCCTCCGCTTGCAAAACACGGGATAATCCGCCCGAGGCGCATTCTTGAGCGCGCCCTGAGGCTTATCGATGCCTTCCGTATCGACACACCCGGGCCGCAGACAGAAGTAAAGTATCTGTCCGGCGGCAATATACAGAAAACCATACTGGCACGCGAGATAGACGCCTGCAGGGGGCTTCTCATCGCCGGCTATCCCTCGCGGGGGCTCGATGTCGGTGCAACAGAGGCGGTTCGTAAACGACTTCTTGAACAGCGTGATTCCGGTACGGCTGTACTTCTCATTTCAGAGGACCTTGAAGAGCTCTTGAGTGTCGCCGACAGAATTGCCGTGCTCTTCGAGGGCAGAATAATAGGAATTCTGGACCGTGACCGTGCTGATATTCAAACTCTCGGTCTTATGATGGCGGGTATGGAGAAGACTGAACAGCAGGAATAATCATTATCGCGGGGTTACAGGTATGCGCTTTGTTCTGGAAAAACGGGAACGTACATCTCAAGTCATTGCCGTGCTTGTACCGATTGCATCCTTTCTCTTTTCACTTCTCCTTGCAGCTGTGCTCCTCGTTATTTCCAGGGTGAGCCCGATTGCCACCTATACGGCGATGTTCAAAGGCGCATTCGGCACATGGCCGAACTTTACGGAAACTCTTGTCAAGGCGATTCCCCTCATGCTCACCGGTCTTGCCGTTTCTATTGCCTTTCGGATGGAATTCTGGAATATCGGCGCGGAGGGTCAGCTCACATTAGGCGGTGTTGCCACAGCGTGGGTTGTGCTTTTCTGGGGATTGCCTGTTTGGCTCGTTCTTCCAGCGGCGCTCGTTGTCGGCATGCTGGCAGGGGCCGTGTGGGCCGGTATACCGGCATTTCTCAACGCGCATATGAAGGTAAATGAAACACTCACCACTCTCATGCTCAACTATGTCGCCATCCTGTTTTCCCAGCATCTCTACTATGGGCCATGGCGTGATCCGAAGGGATACGGATTTCCGGGCACTGCACCGTTTCCGGAGTCGGCATGGCTGCTTCGTATAACGGGGAGGGTGCATCTGGGGCTTGTGTTTGCAGTGATTCTTGCGCTTCTTCTCTGGCTTGCCCTGAACAGAACCCGCTGGGGGTTCGAAATCAATATAATCGGGAAGAATCGGACCGCAGCGCGGTTTCTCGGTATTGATATAGCCCGTATGATCGTTGTCTCGCTTCTGGTTTCAGGGGCGATTAGCGGGCTTGCAGGTGCATGTGAGGTAACGGGTATTTCCCGGCGGCTTCAGCAGGGACTTTCAATCGGATACGGCTACACTGCAATTATCGTTTCCTGGCTGGCACAGCTCAATCCAATTGCGATTATATTCGTGGCAATACTGATCGCGGGACTTTCGGTGGGCGGGGATCAGGTGCAGATGATTATGGGCCTGCCCTCGGCGATGGGGCTTGTGCTCCAGGGAATGATTCTGTTTCCAATGCTAGCCGGTGCGCTGTTTACCGAGCACCGCCTTGTTATCATGCGGAGAGCTTCGAAAGGCAGGGGTGAGGGGGCGGTTCTATGATTGTTCTGGTTGCCTCCATTTTTACAATCACTCTGCGCGCAGGTACATCACTCATTTACGCAACAGTCGGTGAGATATTCACCGAGCGATCCGGGATACTCAACCTGGGCCTGGAGGGAATGATGCTCATGGGGGCAGTGAGCGCATTCGCCACCGCATACTACACAGGGAATCTGCTGGCAGCGGTGGTTGCCGCTATGGCGGTGGGCATTGTTCTTTCGTCCATACATGCGTTTCTGTCCATTACCATGCGTGCAAACCAGGTTGTGAGCGGCCTCTGTATAACGATTTTTGGAAGCGGTATGGCAAGCTACCTGGGCCAGCGGCTTGGACCAGCTGATAACAGCTTCTACCTTGTCGGCCTGGTTGGACCGCGTTTTATACCAATTTCGATTTCGGGGTTGGGGTCGATTCCCATACTGGGGGCAGTCTTCAATCAGGATATATTGACCTATATTGTGTACCTTGTCGTGCCCCTTTCATGGGTATTCCTCTATAAAACCCGGTACGGACTGAATCTCAGGGCGGTGGGGGAAAATCCCGGCACCGCAGATGCGATGGGTGTCAACGTGTTTCTGGTTCGCTACATGGCGACCATCCTGGGTGGTATGCTCGTCAGCCTGGGAGGTGCGCATCTCTCACTTGCCTACACCCCTGGCTGGGCTGAAAACATCACGGGCGGAAGGGGCTGGATAGTTATTGCCCTCGTTATATTCGCCATGTGGAACCCTGCGCGTGCTGTTCTCGGCGCCGTTCTTTTCGGCGGTATAAACGCTGTTCAGTTCCGTCTCCAGGCCGCGGGGACGACAATCCCGGCAGCGTTTTTGAACATGCTCCCCTATCTTGCCACGATTGTCGTACTCGTTGTGGTGACCTGGTGGGAGACCCTGAGTAAACGAATCGGTGCGCCTGCCGCACTCTGCAAACCCTATATCCGTGAAGAGAAATAACCCCATTCAAAACTGCAGCACCGATGTATCCTCCTGGGATGTATCCTCCTGGGATGTATCCTCTTGGGATGTATCCTCCTGGGATGTATCCTCCCGGGATGTATCCTCCCGGCCTTGATTCCTTGCTCTTGACGCAGGCGAAAATATGGCATATAGTCAGATTATATCCGCAAAGGCATGAGTTAACCGTTCTTTTCAATGCAGGGATATAATTTTCAGGGTTGAATAGCAATGAAAAAAATCAGCAGGCCCGCAAGGAGAAACGATGTGCCCCTGAAGACAGGGGGGTATGCCCGGTATATATCCGACCTTCATTTTGAAGGCATGCTTTTTGCTGCCACATACCGTTCATTACGTGCGCGGGCAATAATTAAATCTATTTCCATCCCTCATTTACCGGAAGGATACTGCATCGTAGACCATGTTCTGGGTCTGAACAGGGTCAAGATGCTCGTGAACGACCAGCCGTTTTTTGCAGAGGAGCGGGTCAACTATATCGGAGAACCGATACTCCTGGTGGTCGGGCCTGATAAGGAGAAGATAGAGTATATTCTTTCACATATAGAGGTTGAATACGAAGACCTCGAACCGGTGTTCACGATGGAGGAAGCTGAAAAAAGCGGGGTAATTGTATATGGAACGGATAATCGTATCACATCGTACGAACTGCTGAAGGGAGACCCGGAAGGGGCATTTCTCTCTGCTGATGAGACATTCGAAGCAGAGTATGAAACAGGCCTGCAGGAGCATGTATATATCGAGCCGCAAGGGATGGTTGCCGTATTCGAGAATAACCGAATTACCGTGTACGGGTCGATGCAGTGCCCCTACTACATCAAACGCTCGCTCATGCAGGGGCTCGGATGGGATGCGGGCCGGGTGCGTGTTGTGCAGACAACCACGGGAGGCGCGTTCGGCGGCAAGGAAGAATATCCCTCGATCATAGCCGGGCATGCGGCATGTGCGGCGATAAAAACGGGAAGACCCGTGCAGATCATCTTCGAGCGTGAGGAGGATATTCGGTACACGACAAAGCGGCACCCGTCAAGAATCCGCATACGTTCGGTCTCTGATTCTAATGGGAGTGTTGCTGCAATGGATATCGATATAACGCTCGACGGCGGGGCATATGCCGGGCTTTCGAGCGTTGTTCTGCAGCGGGCCATGTTTGCCGCCACCGGAGTGTACGATATTCCGAACGTTCGCGTCAGGGGAGCCGTTTATGCCACCAATACCGTGCCCACCGGTGCATTTAGAGGATTCGGTGGACCGCAGGCATTTTTTGCCGTAGAGATGCACATGCATGAGCTGGCAGAGCGGACAGGTCAAAATCCCCTTTATTTCAAGATGAGGCATGCAGTTAAAAATGGCGGGTATACTGTAACAGGTGGTCAGATGCGGGAGGAAGTCAAGCTGCAGCAGATGGTTCAGACGCTTGACAGGATGTCGGGCTACAGTAAAAAATATAAAGCATTTCAGAATACCGATCCTGAAAAATACCGCGGTGTCGGGCTTTCCCTCTTTTTCCACGGGTGCGCGTTTACGGGAAGCGGAGAGAAAGATATTATCAAAGCAAATGTGAAGTTGAAAAAGTATGCAGACGGAAGGGTGGAGATACTCGTTTCGAATGTGGAAATGGGCCAGGGCCCGCAGACAACCCTGCGAAAGATAGTTGCCGAAGCCCTTGAAATTCCACTTGATAAAGTGCTGTACGATAATCCTGACACGGACCGGGTGCCGGATTCCGGTCCCACCGTTGCATCCCGGACGGTGGTGATCGTCGGTTTTCTCCTGCAGGAGGCGGCGAAAAAGCTCAAAAAGCGGTATGACAGCGCTGCAGAGCTCGAAGTGGAAAACGAGTATGAACAGCCGGCCTACGTGCAGTGGGACCAGAACAACTTCAGGGGTGATGCATATCCGGTCTATTCATGGGGGGTCAATGCCGTTGAGGTCGAGGTCGATCCCGTAACTCTTGTTGCCACGGTGAAGGGTATATGGGGTGTGTATGACGTGGGTACCCCTATCGATGAGAAAATCGTTCGCGGGCAGATAGAGGGAGGCATGGTACAGGGGTTGGGGTATGCCTCAATGGAGGTGATGGAGGGTGCGAACGGAAAGATGCGCCAGGGTACACTGACCGATTACATAATTCCCACCCCGGTCGATTTTCCGGAGATGAAAATAAAACTCATCGATAATTCATACGATTTCGGGCCCTTTGGTGCGAAATGTGCGGGGGAGCTTCCCTTTATCGGTGCGGCTCCTGCATTCGCTTCTGCAGTACAGCATGCGTTGGGTGTGCCGGTACGAAGAATTCCGGTGACGCCGGAGTATTTGATGGAGGTGGTGGACGGTGAAGATACGAATTGTTCTCAACGGTAAACCTGCTGTCATCGATACGGACCCAACCAGACGGCTGCTCGATATTCTTCGCAATGATTTCAAATTGACCGGTGTGAAGGAGGGCTGCGGAGAGGGGGAGTGCGGTGCCTGTGCTGTTCTCATAGACGGAAGACTTGCAAACTCATGTATCGTGCCTGCAGGAACGGTCGAGGGCTCTGAAATCGTCACCATAGAGGGGTACAGGGACACGGCGCGCTACCGTGCGCTTCAGGATGCATTCGAAGAGGCAGGGGCCGTGCAGTGCGGTTTCTGTACACCGGGGTTCATCATGGCAGCGGAAGCGCTCCTTCGGGAAAATGCGAGCCCCGATGAGGATGATATCCGAAGAGCACTATCTGGAAATCTCTGCAGATGTACCGGTTATTCTATGATAGTTGAAGCAGTAAAGATAGCTTCTGCAGGGGGAAAGGATTTATGGTAACAGCGTACCATTCTCGCGGCCTGCATGAAGCGCTCAGGATACGGGAAGAAACAGGGGCAATACCTCTTGCAGGCGGCACCGACCTCATGGTAGCAAAGAGGAGACGGGCGGGGATTCCGCCCCGTTTCAACGAACCTGTCGTTTTCATCGGCGGCCTTACGGATCTCAGGGTCGTGCGTATGGATCAGGGCATGCTTCGAATAGGTTCTGCAGCAACGTTTACCGACCTGCTTGACGACGCTGTCATTCCCGACATATTCAAAACTGTTTTTTTAGAGATTGCCTCCCCTGCGGTGAGGAACAGGGCCACCATAGGAGGAAATGTATGCAATGCCTCACCGGCAGGTGATACACTGCCGCTACTCTACGCCCTGGATGCCTCCGTTGTTCTGGAGAGAGTGGACGGAAAGAGGATTCTTCCGATTGATGAATTCATTACGGGGCCGGGTGAGACAGTACTGCAGAAAAAAGAGCTTCTCACGGAAATAAGGCTGCCGACTGTTGACCTCAATATCTATTTTTACCGGAAGATCGGAACGAGGCGCGGATACTCGTGCTCGAAGGCGAGCTTTTTCGGCGGTGCACGGCTGACGGATGGAAGACTCGAGGATGTGAGGATGACTCTCGGTTCGGTGGCGCCGACTGTTGTACGGTCAAAAGAGGCTGAGAAACGGATGAAGAATAAAAACGAACTTGCTGCCATTGTTCCAGAGATTATCGCCATATATGAAAAAATTATTACACCGATAGATGATCAGCGCAGCACTGCCTGCTATAGAAAGAATGTGTCTTTGCGGCTGATACGCCATTTTTTATACGAGCGAATTTTACCGGAAATGAGAAGTCAGATAAAACAATGATACCGGTCCGTAACTCTGAAAATGCACTGGAGGAAAGCTGCAGTGTCTGATATATATGAACGAATACTTTTGCTGAAAAAAAGCGGCAAGACCGGAGTTCTCATTACTGTTGTTGAGAGGAGCGGTTCGGTGCCTGCGGATCCCGGGTCAAAGATGCTCGTAACAGTCCAGGGAGAAACATTCGGCACGGTTGGCGGCGGGTCTCTTGAAAACCACGCAATAGAAAGGGCAAAGGAGATACTGGCCACCCGGAAAAGCATGCTCCAGAAGTACTCTTTGGACATTGGGAAAACCACGGATGACGTCGTTTCCCTTCCTATGGTCTGCGGTGGCAATGTCACCCTTTTTTATGAATTTCTCGCTGCAACACTTTTGGTATTCATCTTCGGTGCAGGGCATGTGGGAAGCGCGCTGGCCAGACACCTTTCGAGCCTTGGATACGAGCCGACAGTTGTCGACTCCCGAAAAGATATTCTCGATACTGTGGAGGGTGCGCTTAAGCTACCGGTCGATTCGTATGCTGTGGTCAGTGAAAAGATATCGGTTTTAGAGGGGAGTTTTATCGTTATTGCAACACATTCCCATGAGTACGACTACCAGGTGCTGAAGAGTGTATATACCGCGGGCTGGCATCCGAGGTATATTGGGGCGGTTGCGTCTAAAAAGAAGGCAAAGGAAATCATGGATAGGCTGTACAGGGATGTGGGAAAGGATGTCGATACACGTAATCTCTTCATGCCTGTCGGCCTTGACATCGGTGGAAGAAGTGTTGATGAAATCGCAGTATCGATTGTTTCGGAGATGCAGGCTGTTCGCTACGGAAAAGAGGTTCCGCATTTGCGGATTGAAATGCCCGTTCCAGGAAGCTAAGCCGTATATAAAAAAACAGTAAATTGTAAAGGACGGATACGTGAGAAAGTTTCGGACAGCTACAAGATAATATTCAAAGTAACGATATTCTCGGAGGTTCAGGCATGAGCTTGAAGATCGAAATACCAAAGGAAAAGATCGCCGAGTTCTGCAAGCGGAACCGAATTCGCCGGCTTGCGCTGTTTGGATCGGTACTGCGGGATGATTTTGGGCCCGAGAGCGATATCGACGTGCTGGTTGAATTCGAACCGGGGGCTCGGGTGGGATTGATCTTGCTTGCCGGCATGGAGATCGAGTTGAGCCGACTCCTGGGGAGGAAGGTTGAGATGCATACGGTCAAGGGATTGAACCCGCGCTTTCGGGATGAAGTATTAAAAACAGCAGAGGAGCAATATGAGCAAGTATGACGACCAGGTGAGTCTCCGAGACATGCTCAGTCACGCTCGCGAAGCTGTCGATCTGCTGGGTAGATCGAGCCGGGAGGAATTAGGACACGACAGAGTTCTTCAACTTGCGCTTACGAGGCTGGTTGAAATCGTGGGTGAAGCGGCCAATCGTGTTTCTCAGGAGACACAGCAAAAAACCACGGGAATTCCATGGCTGCAGATTATCGGCATGCGCAACCGGCTCGTTCACGGTTATGATGTTATCGATTTCGATTTGCTGTGGGACACGGTAACGACGGACCTGCCCCCGCTAATTACAGCACTGCAAAAGATCGTAAGCGGTAAGGATAGCTAAATAAATAGTTCAGGAAGCAGGTATATATGCTACTTTTAAAAAATTGCCGCAATATTACGACTCCAGAGGTTTTGAGGCCGGAGACCTCGACACCGGCAGAATCGCCTGAAACGGGTTCTGACGGTCGTGATATACTTATTTCCGGCAACAGGATCGACAGGATTGCAAAGGGTATATCTCTTGACCCAGCTGCTGAAAAGGAAACTGAAACCATCGACTGTTCGAACCTCGTCGTTGTTCCCGGTTTCGTCAATACCCATCACCACTTCTACCAGACACTGACCAGAAACCTGCCTGCAGTACAGAACGCAAAGCTGTTTGACTGGCTTTTGTACCTCTACGATGTGTGGAAGAATATCGATGAGGAAGCGGTGTTCTACTCGTCGATGGTTGCAATAGGAGAGCTTTTGAAAACCGGCTGCAGTTGCACGACCGACCATCACTACCTGTATCCACGCGGATTCGGCGGGGATATTATGGGTATTCAGTTCGAAGCTGCCGGGGCACTCGGCATACGGTTTTCTCCGTGCCGGGGGTCTATGTCTCTGGGGAGAAAAGATGGCGGACTGCCTCCCGACAGTGTGGTGCAGACTCCTGACGAGATAATACAGGACAGCAGGCGGGTTGTTGAAAAATACCATGATTCCTCGGAGCTGTCTATGAGGAGGGTGATTCTTGGACCGTGCAGTCCTTTTTCGATTACGGAAGAGCTCATGGGTGAATCGGTCAGGCTTGCGAGAAGCTTCAAAGTGAGGCTGCATACTCACCTTGCGGAAACCGCCGATGAAGATGCCTACTGCCTGAAACACTATAGGCGAAGGCCGCTCCAATTGATGATCGATAACAATTTTATCGGTGAGGATGTTTCATTCGCGCACGGTATATTCTTCACCGACGAAGAGCTCGATATCCTCCGTGAGACGGGTACCTCTATTGCGCACTGTCCGTCATCGAACATGCGGCTTGGATCCGGGATTGCGCGGGTGAAAGAGATGCGTGAAATGGGTATCAATGTCGCACTCGGTGTTGACGGATCGGCTTCAAACGACACTTCCGATTTTCTCGGCGAGATGAGAAACGCCCTCCTGCTGCAGAGGGTGAAGTACGGCGCCGATGCTTTAACCGCGCGGCAGGTATACGAAATGGCAACGGAAAACGGCGCCAGGCTCCTTGGATTTAACAGCATTGGTAGGATTGAGGAGGGGCGGGCTGCCGACCTCGCGCTTTTCAATGTTAATGCACTTTCCTATGCCGGATCCTTATCCGACCCATGTGCCGCGCTTCTCTTTAGCGGGAACAGCCATCAAACAAAATATACGATCGTGAATGGAAGAGTGGTGGTGAGGGAGGGAAGTCTGACGGGGTATGATGAGGCAAAAATTGTGGAAAACGCGAACCGTATAGCATCGAGGCTTGTCAACCGATAAGCCGGGGGTACGCTGAAAAGAGGTGGTTATCCGGGCGCTTCGAGTCCGGATAATGCAGCTCACCGGCATTCTTCGAATACGTTGTGTCAGAGGAATGCATGTTCATTTCTTCTCCGTAAAGTTATGACAAAACTAAAATTATCCGCCGGAATCTTCGGCCGCTATACCTGGACGAACAGTGGAACAAAAATGTATTATTCTCACCGGTGAGCGTGGGATCGGAAAATCGACAATATGCGTGAAGTTATCCGAACTGCTTGGTGAGGTGAAATATCCGCATGCCGGTATTGTGAGTGCAGCGGTATTCGATCGCGGCGGACAAAAGGCTGGATTTGAAGCACAGGATCTGGCCACCGGCGAATGGTGGCCGCTCGGCAGAAAGAGAGATATGGATGCACCGGTTGGCCAGCCGGACGAAGATTTTAAAGAGGATTCAGATGCACCCACATACGGACCATACATATTTTCCAACCAGGGATTTGAGAGAGCGGTAGAGCGTATTCTCGAATCATTGGAAAAACACTACAGGCTTATTATACTCGATGAGATCGGGCCCCTCGAACTTGAAACGCACAGAGGTTTCTGGCTGGCGTACAAAAGGCTTGTGTTTTACAAAAAAAAACATCTGCTTCTCGTTGTACGGCCGGAACTCATCAATTCGGTGCGTTCGTTTCTCCGTAACCGGACTATCATGGTATATACCGCTGATTACCGGACAAGGGATTTACTGCCTGCAGGGATTACACGCGTAATCCTCTCCGGTGAAACGCTCTGAGCTGTACTGGTGGTTAGGGGTATTCACTGCCCGGGGAAAGCCGATCTTTCAGCAATAAATCATACAGGCTGTGCACCATTTGACCTGTCGCATTCATTCGACCGGGAATCAGCTGGCATCGGTATCGAAGCCGCGCACCATTGCCGCATGTACGATATCGTCGGCATGGCGTATGCTGCTGCTGATTACGACTACAACGAAAAGAGAAAATGATTTAATCGGCCTCTTTTTGAAGCCGCCGCGAAGCCTGAGCGTGTGGTAAACCGAACTGCTGTTCTGCGCAATTGTGGCAAGGGTGTTGCTTGCTACTCCGAGGGCGAGTCCCATACCTTTCAACCTGTATTTTTCAAAAAACACGATTATTTTACCGGTCGTTATTTTCGATAGGATGATGCTGAATGAGAAGAGCAGACACAGCGCACGGCCGGACATCTGAATACCTTCAAATATCCCTTCCGATGAAACACGAACGGCTGCGATGTGCAGGTTTTTCTCGCCTATGAAAAAAGCACCGGTCAGTGCCGGCAAAAGGGTAAAAACCCAGAATCGGATTCGAAAAAACATGCGGAGCTCGGGCCGCCTGAAAAGAAGCATGACGGTAAATAACACAATCGAAAGGGCGAACAGGTACCGACCTTTGAGAATAACAGAAAGTACGATAAATACAGTGCCGGCAACAATTGCAGTCCAGACGGGGTTAATTTTTGATTTCAGCATGAAATATGGACCTTCTTCGTATGGTTTGTGCCAATTTCAACGCCGCGTACCCGGACAGGGCTCCTGCAGCAATGCGTATGATCAAAAGCACGATGATAACTGTAAGCACGGCGTCTGTTTGCAGGCCCAAAAGCCTGCTTCCATCCTTTGCCATCTTCAAAGCCACGTCGGTGAAGCTTTTGCCGAAGAGAATGCGAAGCATGATGAACCGGTGCGGAAGATTCCATGCCAGACAGAGCATCCCGGCCAGTACATACGGAATATGCCGTATTCGTCGTATTCGCGTGCCCGGGGGCGCTCCCTTCAACAACAGGCCCCCCTCCAATAAGAGACCTGCCTCCATCAAGAGGCTTTCAGCCAGAATTGCGACAACAGGGCCAATCTTAACTCCACCGGGGCTGATCAGTTTCAGTATTGCCGTGATACAGCCGATGAGCAGCACGGTGCCCCTGCCGGGAACAAAACTATATCCGGTCAGGGCAATTATGCACCCGAGGCTCCCCAGTATGAGGCCGGTGAAATAGGTCCCGGCAAGGGGCGGGAAGAGCATATGGAGCAGAGAACCGAGGCTGAGCTCTACCCCTCCCCAGAGAGCGCCGAAAAGGCCGATATACACCCAGTCGCGAACACTGCGTCTGCCCATTACTGCCTCCTGTCAAGTCAAAACCTCAGCGAGTGCGGCGTGTTCTATTTTCTGCGTTGTTCCCTGTTACGGTTTTTTTACTCTGTGGCGGGCAAGCGTGCCTCCACCACCGCTGATCAGTGCGTCCCAATATTCGTACCATGTACGTCCGAATAAAATCTGCTACACCGCTTCCTCCAGCGTCCGGGCGCTCCATCTTCCGCGCGGCGGTGTGCCGTCAGCTGCGATATGTCCGCCTTCGATGTATACCACTCTCTTTGCGAATCGGCACACGAGTTTGTCATCATGGGTAATGACTAAAACCGCCCTGCCGCTTTGACTTAAATGCTGGAGAAAAATCATGAACGAGCTCAGATGCGACCAGTCCTGGCCGATTGTCGGCTCGTCTAAAATAATAAGCGCCGGATCGGCCGCAAGTGCCGAGCCCAGAACTGTCCGCTGTATTTCTCCAAGGCTTAAAGAGACCGGCAGCCTGTGACGAAGCCCTGCAAGGTCGAGCTTCTGAAGAATTACCTGTGCCCGCACGGGTGCGTTCATACCGAAATTCTCAGGGGCGAATGTCAGTTCCTCTTCCACCGTATCGAGCAGAAGCTGCGATGACGGGTTTTGAAAAATAAGGCCGACCCTTCGTCCTGCAGGAAGCCTCTTCAATGATTTCTTCCAGGTTATCCTGCCATTCCACTGCCTGTGAAGCCCTGCGATAACCCGAGCGAGCGTGCTCTTGCCGGTTCCGTTTTTACCAACCAGGGCAATAAAATCACCCGGGTGAATTGAAAGATTGATGTCCTCGATAACAGCGGTGTGCCGGTAGCCGGCTGTCACGTCTGTCAATGTAACGAGCGGCTCAACACTTGAGACCGGCGGCTCTATCCCTTCGGGTATATACCGTTCGAGGCCACGCTGAACATGGCGCCACGGAAAACGCAGGCCGAGTTGCACAAAATGTTTTTTTTCTCCTGTTATGTCCGGACCTTGTACATCAGCGGTGACGCGCCCCTCGTTCATGACGAGCATCCTGGTTGCAAGTCCGAAAACCGCACTCAGCCGGTGCTCGATAATAATGACGGTAATCTTCAATTCTCTGTTCAGGCACTTGAGGGTTTGCATTACCTCTTCCACACCGAGCCAGTCGAGGTTGGCAGTGGGTTCGTCGAGCACCATGATCTTCGGCTGCATGCTTAAAACCGATGCAATCGCTACTCGCTGTTTTTCGCCGCTCGACAGGGTACGTAAAAAACGGTTTCTAAGATGCAGTATGCCCGTACCTGCAAGTGCAAAAGAGGTTCTTTCGGAAATCTCGTTTGCGTCAAGGCCAAGATTATGCGGCGCAAATGAGATCTCTTCTTCGACCCGTGACTGAAAGAGCTGGGTTTCAGGGTTTTGAAATACGATACTGATATGACCGGACAGCTGGCGAATGGGAGCCGTTTTCGTATCGAGCCCCTCGATCAAAACGGATCCCTTCATGTTAACACTCCGTGCCTGTGGTATAAGACCGGTTAGTGAGAGGGCGAGTGTCGTTTTTCCGCATCCGGAAGGGCCGCACAGGAGGATGAATTCACCGTCCTCTACGTCAAAAGAAATATTTTCGAGGGCTGCTTTCACAGTTTCTACGGCCTTGTATGAAACCGTGAGATTCTTTACATGGAGCATGACGTATTTTCCGTTCGGTATTTATGCGTTGAGTGCCGGTGTATAGAACCTTCTCCTGCAGACTGCATCGTTTGCAGTGTACCCGCCTGGGAAACCAGGTTCTCTCTATTGATTCCCGCCTGCAAGGTGTTCGTAATCCTCTGCACTGTCTATATCCTTGAGAATATGGGCGGTCTGCACCGGGACGGCAAGTGTTGGAAACAGTGCCAGAACGTCACGCAGTGTTTTCGTTTCAGGGGTTTTCATAATACTTTCGGCAACCTCCCGTGATAGAAGAACCGGGTGCCCTTTTTTACCCTGATACTTGGGTATGATAACAGGAGCACAGGTATATCCCAGCAGAATTCTGTATACAGCCGCATCCACGAGCGGCATGTCCCCGAGCGCAATATAAAAGCGGTCGCCTGTAACCTGCGCCGTACCGAGCTTAATGGAGCTGAACATACCCTTTTCAAATTGTGTATTTTCAACGATTTCAACGCTCTTTTTAATAGAGAAGTGTTTTTTTAGTTCGGCTGTTCGATACCCGGTAACGAGAATCACACGGCTTGAAACCTTGAGTGCGTTTTCCACGCTCTTTTCTATAATCGTTGAGCCCATAAATGGGAGCATCATCTTCCAGTCCTTCATCCTGGAAGATTCTCCCGCTGCGAGCATGACGCATTCTGTCCGTGTTTCAACCATCCCGCCCTCCAGAGCAGTATCGCGCGATACTAAAAATCATTACAGTACGTTTTCCTGTTGTGATAACACGGAAAAATTCATAATGTAATGGAGATCTCATATTCTGTATTCAGCCGCCGCCGACTGGAAGAAGCAGAAACAGGGAATCGTTGTCGTTCAGAGTATATGAGAGGCTCTTCTTCTCGCCGTTTACCGCTGCAGTGATGAATTTCTTGTGGTTGTCCCGGACCCTGTACGAGGTTAGAAGATCGGATACCGTGGTACTGGGCGCGATATCGACAGCGGCCACGTTGTCAAGTCCGTTGATATTCAGGTGTGCGGAATATCGGATGCTGATCTTCATTTTCGTATGTTTTAGCGCCCTTCATTTGGATGTAAAAAACCGGTTATTCCGTAAGATACCCCTTTGCAACCGAGTCTGCAATGAGATTTTTTACGTACTCCCATAATACTGAAGATGCTTCCCCTATATGTCTGTTTCGTTCAAGCACCTGCGAGCTTTTTATCCTGTGTTCCTTCCACGAAGACCCCTTTGTGTTGTAGTTGTACAGAAGCGGTTCGAGACTGTCCATGCTGGCTGCAAACTTTGCTTCTTTGCTTTCTCTTTTTTCAAACTCTTCCCACAGAGAGCGGAACTCGCGAGCCTGGTCAGTAGGCAGGATGCTGAATATTCTTTGTGCGGCCACATTTTCACGGGTGCTCTTATCCCTGTTTTTTTCTTCATCATAGACAAATGTATCACCGGCATCTATCTCTACCAGGTCATGAATGAGCAGCATCCGGACGACACAGGGCAGGTTGGTATCCTTTGCATCCGCGTATTCTGACAGCAGCAGGGTCATAAGTGCGACATGCCACGAGTGTTCGGCGTCGTTTTCGTACCTGTTGCCGTTTATGAGCGGTGTTTGCCTGAAGATATGCTTCAGTTTATCGAGCTCGACGATAAAATCGATCTGGCGTTTCAGCCTGTTTTTTTTCATTTCGGCGTCATCCTCAATGTAAATACTGTATATTTTCTTTTTGTTGCTGGAAGAAGTTCTATTATATACCTTCTAAGTAACTTCGAGCAAGCTACGTTTTGATACTCGGTCCCGCCAGGGACATACGCCACTTTTACAGTAAAATTTCCACGGCTGATGTGCAGTGAGAACGGTAAAAACGGGGAGAAATTTTATGAAGAAGAAGATAGTTGCTGCGGGAGACAGGGTATACCTCAAGTTTTTCGATCTTCAGTTCTTTCACGAAAAAGCGCGTGAGGTGAACGCCAAGTTTGTGTCTTTTCGAGAATTCGATGAGCAAAAATTCAAAAAAGCGATAGCAGATGCGGATGCGCTCGTTCTCATCGACAGACCATTGACTGCCGGACATATCCAGGTGATGAATAAGTGCAGGATTGTTCTGGCCCTCGAGGTGGGGTATGATTTCATCGATGTCGCGGCTGCAACCGGTAGAGGTATCGTCGTCTCCAATGTTCCTGCCTACTGCAGGAACCAGGTGGCTGTGCACGCCTTTACACTGATGCTCGCGGTACATAGAAAATTAAAGATCATGATCGGGGAGACCGCAGGAGGAGGCTGGAACTACAAGGTCGGGGAGCCGCTCTTTGATATAGCGGGAAAAACCCTCGGTATTGTCGGACTCGGCCGCATCGGCCGGGCAGGGCATTGTTACGACCACAATTTCTCTTTTGCAAATTAAAAGGCAGGGCGTTTGCCGTCCCGCCTTTTCAATTCTTTGACTGATGCAGTCGGTACATGTATATTAGCTGGGCTACCGGATACTATTCATCATGCGTGAAGGAGTGAGCAATGGATATTTTCGACGGAATCTATGAATCGATCGTTCAGAGAAAGCGTGACGAGGTCGTTTCTCTGGCGAAGCAGGTGCTGGAAGAGGGGATCGACCCGGAGGAGGCTGTCGAGAAGGGGTTCAAGAGGGGAATGGAAAAAATAGGTGATATGTTCGCCGATCTTGAGATATTCATTCCGGACATAATTAGGGCAGCGGACATTATGAATGAGGGCCTTGAGGTGCTCTCACACGCACCTTCCGAAGTTGTATACGGGACCGGTAATGAAAAGGTAGTGGTGCCCCATAGGAATATCGAGGATACGAGGGATCCGGTTGTCTTCTTTTCTGCAGTCGGCACACCCCACAGCGAAGAAGATTTTGTCAAAGTCTGCCAGAGCTATGCCGCCGAACCGCTCGCTGATACCTTTTCCGGTCCACTGATTACGAGCTACAGGGGAATGCCCATCGCCTCCGGTTCACCCGTGGAGGTCGAAGCCGGTATTTGGAATGTGGTGAAACTCAGGGAGGCGGCGCGTTTTGCGGGCAGGCCCAACATTGGGATACACAACTTCATATCGGTTGCTGAACTCACCGACGCGACAATAGCAGGCGGCGCGCCCTGAATTCGGAGTAAAGGAGAATGACGGCCTTTTTACCGCTGCGATCGCGGAGATGAAGGTCGATTTCGAGAGACTGAAGAGAATCGCCTTTCAGCTCCATACATAGTATGTTATCGGTGGGCTGTACGGGCCGCTCATGGGAGGGTACGCCGGTGGACCTGCTGCAACCGCGGTAGTGCTCGTCGCGCACCACTTTCTCGGCCTGTTTGCATTCAGCGCCCTGGGGCTTGATTTTCGCCTTCTTTATGCGTAATCGAATCAACAATGGACCGGAGAAGCTGTAAAACATGAAGGGGAAAAATCCAAACGGACTGGCTGAAACCGGGTAGTGATAAAAACAAGGGGAATGGTGGGATTGTATGGACTGGAAAAATCGAATGAACAGCGGATTATCTGAGATAACGCCCTATGCGGGAGGAAAGCACAAGGAGGATGCAGTAAAAAAATACGGGGTGAAAGACCCCGTAAAGTTGAGCAGTAATGAAAATCCGCTTGGAGTTTCTCCGGCAGCCGTCGAATCCGCAACTGAAGCGCTGCCGCAGGCAAATCTCTATCCCGAGGGATCAAACAGGGTGCTTCGTGAAAAGATTGCACAAAAGTTAGGACTCGAGCCGGACTGTGTACTGGTGGGAAACGGCGCAGATGAGATTATATACTATACGGCCATGAGCCTGATCAATGACGGTGATGAGGTGATAATTCCGGCCATTACCTTCCCCATATATGAAATTGCATTCAAGATGATGCGCGCGAAAATTGTTACGAGCGCTATGGATGGTATGCGAATTGATCTTGCGGATATTAAGGCGCGTATCACCGGCCGCACAAAGGTTATAGCCCTCTGTAATCCGAACAACCCGACCGGGCATGCGCTTGAGAAGAATGAAGTCTATCGGTTTATCGAAACGATGCCGAATGAGGTACTCATCCTCATGGATGAAGCCTATATGGATTTCGCAAATTTGGAAGAGTTTCCAGATACGATCTCTCTTTTTAAAAAGGGAGCTGACAACCTGATAATCGTGAGGACACTTTCGAAGGCATACGGTATCGCCGGATTCAGAGTTGGATACGGCATTGCCGACTTCGGGCTTACCGCTCTCATGAACCGTATTAAGCTTCCATTCAACGTAAGTATCGTATCCCAGGCCGCGGCAGTAGGGGCGCTCTCCGATGACGATTTTTTGATGAAAACGATAGAAAACACGAAAAAGGGAAAGCAGACGATTTGCCGCGCCATGAAAGAACTCGGGCTCGACTGCGTGGAATCAAGCACGAACTTTATTCTTATCGATACGGGGATGGATGGTAATGAGATAACGGAGGAGCTCATGAAAAGGGGTGTTATCGTCAGAAGTGCGAAAAATTACGGAATACCTCGGTCTATACGTATCACCATTGGAACTCCAGAGCAGAACGATGCATTCATCCGCACGATGAAGGATGTTTTCGCAAACAGACGATGAGTTTCGCCATCCTTACCCGAATATCCACGAAACTTGTTATCTCTTTACGCATGTTCCCCGAATTATCATGCTCGGCCGAAGGATAATTCGCTGGGGTGAAGAAATCCTTCCCTTCATAAGATCTATAAGCAGGAGCATTGCGTTCTTCCCCATTTCATATGCCGGTTGCGAGACAGTTGTGAGAGAGATGGCGGATGAAAAGGGAATATCATCAAACCCGATTATCGAAATATCCTCGGGAATCTTTTTTCCCATGTCTTCGATAGCCTGTTTTGCGCCAAAAGCCATGATATCGCTCGATGCAAAGATCGAAGTGAACCGTGCCCCGGCATCGATCAAACTGTGTACCTCTTCGTAGGCCTTTTTCCAGCTGTACTCTCCATTTACCAGCAGTTCGCTATTCAGGGGGATGCCAGCTTCTTCGATAGCCCTCCTGTAGCCGTTGAATCGTTCGATTTCGGTGCTAAGCTGCCTGTCTCCCGCAATATACATGATATCAATATGCCCGAGCGACAGGAGGTACTTGACGGCATGGTATGCACCTTCTTCGTTTGCTGAAACAACATAG